>OJRC01000028.1_pt1 | contig 121507 bp, 118 predicted proteins | sample 1599081 | NCBI WGS metagenome assembly OJRC01 (sample SAMN03922519, study PRJEB24848) | human gut metagenome | isolation source: stool sample | host: Homo sapiens | place: Germany | collected 2010-02 | reverse complement strand
ACCGAACTCATGCTATCTGAATTATTAATCAGTCCAAACTTTGGGGTGCACATCACAGACTTCTCTTTTTCGATGTCGGGCCACCGGGCTCAGTGCACCTTCTCCTTGATCCGGTTGGAGGCTTGCGTGGCCGTCTCCTTTACTTTGTGTGCGGCTTTGGTCATGCCCTCTTTGGTCGCATTTTTGGCCTTCGTGCCGGCTTCTTCAATTTTGCCGGCCATTTTGCGGACACCCGTCCTTGCCTCATTTTTCGCCTCGATGGCGGTCTCCTGGGCGTCGTCCTTCAGCTTCTGCATGTTTTCCTGCAGGTCGTGTCTGGCCTTTTGGCCGTGTTCTTCCGCCTTGTGGACTGCTTTTTCCTCATGTTCCCGGAGCGTGCCGGGCTCTTCTTTCGAGTAATTTTCCATAATTATAATGTTTTAACGGTTTTGCGCCGTGTGAACAGCGATACGATCCACAGCAGCACGATAGCCCCGATGACCGAAGCTATGAAGGTGCCGAAAGTACCTGTTGGTACCCAGCCGAACAGCGAAACGAGCCAGCCGCCCAAAAAGCCGCCGACAAGGCCGACGATCAGGTTGACCAGCAATCCGGAGCCGCTGCCTTTAAAGATCAGGCTGGCGATCCATCCGGCCGCCAGGCCAATGAGTAAATACCATAAGAAATACATATGTTTTTTAATTTTGGTTGACAATCAGGATAATACAAATTCTGTACCCGGGAGGATGAACTGCCCGGAAATTATTCGCGGTATGCGATAATGGCCGAGGAGGCCGCGATAGGGGTGTTGCCGCCGGGCAGGCGGTCGCGGCTGCCGGGGTCGATCCGGCCGTCGCGGCAGACTACGATCCAATCCGCTTCGGGAATGTGGAACTCGGCCTGGTGGCGGTTGCCGTTATAGGCCACCAGGATCTCTTTCCACGCATCGCCGTTGGCATATTCTCCCAGCGTATAGGCGATCACTCCGGAGTCGCCCGTGTCGAGGAAATGAAGCCCCTGCTGCAGCCCCTCTGCCGTCGGGATCCGGAATGCCGGATGTGCTTTCCGAAGTGCGATCAGCCCCCGGACATAATCGAACATATCCCGGTTTTTGGCTTTCAGGGCCCAGTCGATCCGGTTGACGGCGTCGGGCGAACGGAAACTGTTCGGTTCCCCCTGTTTGTCCTGCATCATCTCTTCGCCGGCGCGGATGAAAGGAACCCCCTGTGCCGTGAGCAGAATGGTGTGTACCAGTTTGTCGATAGGCGGCAGCTCGTCGTCGGCATGGTCGCCCTTGACGGAAAGTCTCAGTTTGTCGATCACCGTGTAACCGTCGTGGCTGGCGACGAAATTGACTGCCTGCGAAGGGGCGGATGCGTATGGCACAGAGCTGTATAACAGTCCATTATAATCCACTTGCGGATGCTGCGTGGCGCCGGCGATCCCGAATTTTACGGGTTCGTAATGCCCGACGATATTCCCGGAGGCATAACCGGCGGCCTGTTCGTCGAACGTGCTGCCGCGCACGGCGTCGCGGAAATCGTCGCAGAAAACGGCGATGCCCTCCATTTCGCCGACGTGATCCCGTACCGCCCGTTTTTCCGGAGGCAGGGGAGAGTCGGCCGCAAGCCATCCTTCGCCGTATATGAAGATCGTAGGGTCGATCTTCGTCAGTTCTTCCCGGATGCGGTTCATCGTGTCGATATCGTGTATTCCCATCAGGTCGAACCGGAACCCGTCGATATGGTACTCCTGCGCCCAGAATTTGACGGATTCGACGATGTAATGCCGTACCATTTCGCGTTCCGAAGCCGTTTCATTGCCGCAGCCCGAGGCGTCCGAGTAGGAACCGTCGGCATTCTGGCGGTAAAAGTAGCCCGGGACGGTAAGGTTGAAGTTCGAACGATCGACCGAGGCGGTGTGGTTGTAGACGACGTCGAGGACGATGCGCATCCCGTTCCGATGCAGGCTTTTCACCATCTCCTTAAACTCGCGGATGCGCGTCACGGGGTTGGCCGGGTCGGTGGAGTAACTGCCTTCCGGAACGTTGTAGTTCTTCGGGTCGTATCCCCAGTTGTAGGTCTTGTCCGCCAGCCTCGTCTCGTCCACCGTCGCATAGTCGAAGGAGGGGAGGATGTGTATATGCGTTACGCCCAGTTCCTTGAGGTGATCCAGACCGGATGCCTCGCCTTCGGGGGTTTTTGTGCCGGTTTCGGTCAGGGCCAGAAATTTGCCCTTGTTGCGGATTCCTGAATCCGGGGCGATGCTGAAATCGCGGTGGTGCAGTTCGTAGAGAATAATGTCGGAATACATTTTCAATTCGGGCGCACGATCCGATTCCCAGCCTTCCGGATTGGTCTGGTTCCAGTCGATCACGGCCGCCCGGTCGCCGTTTATGCCGACCGCCTTCGCCCAGATGCCGGGTGTTTCGGCCAGCCATTTCCCCTCTTTTTCTATCTGGAAGGTATAGAAGGAGCCATTCAGATCGCGTTCGACGGCAATGCGCCAGGTTCCGTCGTCCGAGGGCTCCATTTCCAATTGCTCCTCCGGATTGCCTCCCTCGCCCGAGGAGTAGATATTGAGCCGGGTTTTGCTCGCGGTGGGCGCCCAGAGCGTAAAGACGGAGCGTTGGGGCGTATACGCCAGTTCGAGGTCTTGGCCGTAGTACGGCGGATATTTGTCGAACGAATCCAACTGGTCGGGTGCGGGGTGGTTTTTGATATTATCCATGGTGGTCGTATTTTATGAATTGGGCGTTTGCGGGGCGTTTCCGGGGACGGATTCGTCTCGGGATCCGGCGTCCTCCCCGCCCCGTTGTATGAGCAGCGTGCGTGTCGGGAAGGCGAAATTGAGCCCGGCCTTGTTGAAGGCGGCCAGTATGGCCAGGTTCATGTCCGAGGTCACTTTCAGAATATCCCCCTGTTTTTCGATGTAATAGTAAAATGTGATGACCAGCGCCGAATCGGTGTAGTCCGAAAAGTAGGCCGTTATGTCCGACGGATTTTCGGAAACGTCCTTTACCTTCGCCGGGAGGCCCCTCAAAATATCCAGCGCCTCGTTCATCTTGTCTGCGCCGGTGTCGTAGGTCAGCCCCACCTTAACCATGGCGCGGCGCATCGGTTCCGACGAGATGTTGACGATCGAGGCGTCCGTAATTTTGTAATTCGGATAACTGGTGATGCGCCGGTCGTAACCCATGATTCGCGTACTGCGCATGCCCACGTCGACCACCGTCCCTTCGAAGCCGTTCACGTTGATCGTGTCGCCGATGCCGAAGGGCTTGTCCGTGAATATGGTGAACGCGCCGAAGATATTCTTCACGGTATCCTGCGCCGCCAGGGCGAAGGCGATACCGCCGATGCCCAGCGTGCCCCATAACGCATTGATGTCGACCCCTACATTGCTCAGGGCTGTTACCAGACCGACGATCCAGATCAGAACCAGGATCGTCCGCCTGACTACCGGCATCATTTTCAGCGCATGGCCGTCCGACCGCTGCCCCCAATATTGCTGGAGCAGGGCCGTGGAGAGGCGGGCCAGAACCCAGGTGATGTCGAGTATGATCAGTATGCTGTAGGCATTGTCGACGTATTTTACCAGATGATCCGGGTAGACCAGCCGATGGATGGCGATCCAGATGCCCAGCAGCATCACGGCGAATTTCAGGGGCGACTCCAGGGAATAGTATATGATGTCGTCCACCCGGTTGCTTGTGCGGCCGATAAAGGGTTTTATAACCTTCCTGCCCAGCAGGGACAGTAGTTTCACGACGATAAACGCTCCTGCTATGATGAGTAGGGAGACGATCCATGTCTGGACGCTGTTTCCCCAGATTTCGTAATTTAACATTTTTCGGCTGTTTTTTAATTATACATTTGTTATTTGTGTTTCCTCTTTTGCCATCCGGTTTTTAACATCGGCGCATAATGCACGGTTTTTTTCTTATCCCGGCTTTCAAATTCTATGCCTTTGGAGAAGAATTTGCACGATCCCGAAATGAAAAATCAGGTTGAGGATGAAGATGATAGTGCATAAATCCAGGAAGAAGGCGGTGCGTATCACCGTCGCGGGATTCCTTGCCGGGATCGCCGGCGGCCTTATCCTGTACTGTGTCCGCGATGTCGTTCTGGGATGGTGTTTCGTGGCGACGGCGGGTTTTACCCTGTTGTACGGTATCGGCTCGCTGTACGACCGCCGGCCTTATATCGTACTTACCGAAGACGGCATTACCGAGATGTTCACGATACGCGGGCAGATCGAATGGGAGGCCATCCGTTATGCGGACGACTTCTATTTCCGGGGGCAATACTGGGTGCGGTTGCTGCTCGAGAGCAACTACAAGCCGCAGCTCATACGGCCGGCCTGGTTCTGGCGCTTCGACCGCCTTTACGAATCGAAAGGCGTAAAGGCGGTCTATCTGCGCACGATGGGGCTGGAGATCGATTCCATGCAACTGGTCGCCCTGATCCGGCGGATGAAGGAAGCGGATGTGCCCGGAAGGATCGAGCTGCTGAACGGCTGCCTGTTGAAATAAAATCCGCCGCAGGAGCGTCGCGCCCCGGAATTCCGTCCGCGGCCGTCGGAGAGCGTACCGCCCGTGCCTTTCCCGGGGTAAGGACAGCGCCCGTCCGCACGGGATGGGCGGGCAGGCTGGGAACCTGCTCCCCGTCATCGTATGATTTCGCCCCCGCCTTCGTTGGCTCCGTCCCATGTCGTGTCGACGTCGACCGAGAACTCGATTTCTCCCCGGAAATCGCCCTCTTCGAAACGTGCCGTAAGGTCGATCAACTGGTTGCATTCGATCCGCAGGGTGTCGGTGACTACCCGGTCGTAGAGCGGTGCGTCGTCCTCGCCGTAGAGTCTGAGCCGCCACGATGTCCTTTCGCCCGGCAGCGTGCAGAACGTGCCGAGCGTGAACGACCCGGCGGCGCGTGCCCTCAGCTGCGCTGCGGTGACGCGTTTGGAAACCTCGCACCCCTGGTCGGGTTCCCCGCAGAGCGGCATACGCTGGCCGACGTTGTCGAGCACCACCTCGACGGAGGCGATTTGGGCGGGAATATTCTCGAACCGGAAGCGGGTTATGCCGTGTACGCGCTGAAGGACGGCTTCGAATTCATTGCGGCAGGGGCAGGTCACTTCGAACGGCACGTCGGCGCGGAAATGGTCGTCACCGTTCTTTTCTCCCTGGTAAACGATGTAACGTGCCTCCGGAGCATCGGTCGTCCCCGTCATCATGCGCGCCGCAGCGTTGGCCACGAACGCCAGCCGGTACGTTCCGAACGGAAGCGTGCCCATGCGGAAGAGGTAGTCCCTGCCGACAGCGGTCTGTAGGTCGTCCGCGCGGCCTTGCCCGATCAGCTGCCCGTCGGCATAGAGCAGGTAGTCGAGCGAATGGATGCGTTTCCCGAATTCCTGTTCGAAATCCGACGGACGGTAGGGCGGCCGGGCCTGGAATTTCTCGACCCGGAGTGCGACCGTAACTTCTCCTCCCTGGGGCGGACACGGGTCGAGTTTCTCTTCGATGCACGACATTGCCGACAGCAGGCACAGGAACGCGAACGGTATGTAAAGTGATTTTTTCATGACTTCGTAATTTTAGTAGGGCGAGGCGTTCCACTCGAAAAAGGAGTCGAAGAGCGCCGCCGCATTTTCGGGGTTTCCCGCGTCGTCCGTCGCCTCGACGACATCGATCCGGATTTGCGACGAGGAGTCGTCATAGGTGTCGGTGGTTTCGAAAACGATGCCGGAGATTTTGCTTGCGGCGAGCGTGCGTGCGAACGTCTGGTCGGTTTTATACGTATATCCGCCGCTGGCGCCGGAAATGTCGATATCCAAGATCCCGATAGGCAGTTCCGAGGCCGGGTCGGCGAAGACGAAGGGCGAAAAGACCGTCGAATTGGTTTGGCACATCTGGTAGCGCTCCGTCCCCGAGGAATGGAAATCTCCCATCGTTGACATGCAACACGGCAGTTCATAGAGTGCTGGATCGCCGTAATACATTCCTCCGAGTGCGTCGATGCCTTCGGCAAAAGGTTCGGTCTTGGACGTGAGAAGCATCTGGACGGTATGGGCTGTCATGTCGAACGAAAAACCGTTGACGGGCGAAGGTTTGTCTTTGAGCAGCACGCGGAACTTCGCCACGCGCCGTTCGGCCCGCAGGGTTACCGGCGGAACGCCTGCCGAATGGAGATCGCCGCTTTTGGGCACCGGGAAATCGGCCACGGCAACAAAAACTTCGCGGCTCAGCTGCCGGTAACCGTTGTTCATCCAGTGCGTCGAGATCGTGTAGGTAAGCAGCGGCGGCGTGCGCAGCGAGCCGTCGGTCTCATCGGAGACGACTTTCCCCGGAACCAGATCGTTGTTCCAGTCGGCCGACCCCCAGTTGATTACGGCTACGATCCGGTAATCGCCCGGCCGCAGTTCGAGATTGAACGGGCACGGCGGAAGATCCCCGGCGATCTTCAGTTCGGCCCATGGCCCCGACTGTGCGTCGAGCAGGACGGTTTGCGTCGTGTCCACGATCCAGCGGGTGTCCGCCTTTTTCAGGATCAGCAGCCGGGCCGTGTTCCTGAACCACTGCGTGTAGGAGGTGGCGCGCGTCATGGGTACGAGCGAGACGTCCGTGCCGACGGCTTCCAGCCGGAACGAGACTTCGACGCGTTTTTCCCTCTCCGCGGACGGGTGCCCGAAGGGTTCCCCTTCTGAGCAGCCGCCCGTCAGGAAGGCCGCCATTACGAATAAGACTGAAAGCTTTCTCATAATCGTACGTTTTTGCCGTTTCACAACCAGTCGAAATTCGTTTCGATGCCCCCTCCGACCGGAATGTCGATGATCCGGTCGCAGTGTAGTCCCGCCCGGTTGACCGTGAAGCAATTTGCAGCCACCGGAAGCCCCGTCGCGGCATCGGCCGCCGGAAGGGCGAGGGTCAGCTGCCGCTGCGGGAAACAGGCTGCGGAATGGACACCCGTGTGGCCGTTGCCGCAGGCAGGCGTCGTGTCGTAGTATGTGAAGAGCAGTTTCACCCGCAGTTTCGAATCGGACGGCAGCAGGAAAGCTCCTTTCATACGCAGGCTGCCGCGCACCCCGTCGTCGTATATGCCGAGTCCCTTGTCCGTCTGGGGGAGTGGAACCTTGAAATCCGTCATCTGTGGCAGAATGCTTTGCACCAGCGGTTCCGAAGCATACGCTGCGGGAACCAGCGTTCCGTTTTCATCGAACCGCAGTTCGGTGGTCGGATTCTCATAGGAGATTTCGATCCGTGCGATCCGGTCGATCACCGACTCCACATCGGGCGATAGGATGCTTTCGGGCTGCGAGAGCGAGCTTCCCGTGCGGTAGATGTCGAAGAGCACCTGCCCTGCGACGCGTGTCAGCGTAAGGCGGATTTTGCCGTCGAGGAGAATAGCCTCGCCGCTCAAGTCCGTATAGCCGCTGTAACCGTCCGGCGCAGCCGCCCCTGAGGCGCATCCCAGCCGCAGGTCTTCCCATGCGACCCCCGGGACGAACTGTGTCCCGGTCGCTGTGGACAGCGACAGCCATTGCGCGTCGCCGGGCTGGGCGACCATCAGAAAACGGTAGTCGTAGGCTTTCAGCTCGGCGAGCGGAAGTTTTAGTGTCTCACCGTCGGCGACCGAAGTGTAACTGCGGTCGAAAACATATCCGTCCTGCGTTCGCGCCGCCCGGCGGAAAAGGTAGAGCGGGGTTGGGTATCCCGATACGGGAAGCGTGCCCTCCAGGCGAAGTTCGGTGTAGCGGAACTTATTGCCGGGAAAGATCTCCTCCTGCGCCTCCAGCCCGCAGGCTGCGGAGAGGGCAGGCAAAAACAGCATTCCGAAAATTCGATATAGGTATTTTCTTTTCATCACGTTCAATCTTTTATTCCCAAATGCCCGTATCGCCGTCCTGTTCCTCGGTGATCGGGGCCGTTTGTATTTCTACTCCGATAACGGGGTAATCCAACGTGATCCAGAGCGTAATTTCGAGTTGCTTGTTACGTTCGGCTTTACCCGTCAGGCGCAGCTGCACCGGTTGCAGGGCGGCTCCCGCCGCGGGAACGACCGTGATATCCAGGCCGACCTCCCCGCCGTCGGCGGGCGGAATGACGAAAGGCCCTTCGAGCCGGACAAATCCCCCGTCGGTAAGTTCCGCATAATCCGCCGCTGTGAGTGTCGCCGTCACCGTGGCCGTTCCGCTGCTTCCGCCGGGATTCACGCGCAGGCCCGTGTGGTCGGCCGAGAGCTCGATGCGGCCGATCTGGTCGAGCACGGATTGCGGTTTGGCATAGGGAACCTCGACGTATCGCGTGCCGTCGTGGTAACCTCGTTTGACGGTGACCGAGATCCGGCAAACAGCGCGCGTGAGCCGGGCGCGAACGGTTTGTGCCGCGCCGTCGATCGTGTAGACCGTATTGGCGTCGGATGCGGGATATTGCAGGAACAGTTCATCGGCCGGGAAACAGGTGCCGGGCACGACTGCGTTTTTACGCAAGACGAAGGCCGCCTCTTCCCATGAAGTTTGCCGCGTTAACGGAGCGGGTTGCAGGGCGATCCGGTCGGCCGCCCCGCTGGCGAACAGGAATTTGTAGTGGCCGTTCGGCATGCGTACCGACAGTTTACCGTCGGGTGTCCATCCTTCGCGAAACAGCGTGTCGAAAAGGAAAACCGCTCCCTGCCGGCGAAAGGCGTAAACCGAGACATCCGCGGCCCCTTCGCGCACCAGCATGATACGCGAGGTTTTCGTGGCCGGAACGATATCTGCTCGCTCCAACCCCGAACAGGCTGCGAAAGCGGCGGCTGCCAGGATGATGGTCGTATGAATCCGATTATTCATGATTCGGTCTGCTTAGCTTTTGTCAGTCGATTTCCCCGTCCACGAAGTTCGATCCGTCCCAGACGGTATCGACCTCGACCTCGAAATCGACACCCGTGGTGAAGACGTTTTCGCCCAATACGTAAATCCGGATCAGTGTCGCCTTGTTGCGTTCGACGGGTATCTTGTCCTGCAGGGCGATGGTGCGTGCCGAGCCTTCGCCCGAGGTGAGCTGCATCGAAAATCCGGTCGTGGCCGTATTGTCGGGATTAGGGATCAGGTAGGTGCCTTTCAGATGCGCGGAGCCGGAGATGATGTCGGCGGGCTGTACGTTCTCGAAATCGTATTTGTCAGCACCGACGACCGTCGATTCGCCCGTGCCCATCGTGACCACGTCCGCAGGGGTGTCGATCGTGTGGGACACGTCGGAAAGGCCGGACACTTTCTCACCCGAAAGCCCCAGACGGCTGTTGGCGCCGGTATAAGCCAGTTTCACCCCGGCCAGTTTCTCGGGGCCGAAAACGTCGCCGCCCGCTTTTTCGGTATAGACGCCCGTTGCGGCATCCTTCTCTGCGCGGATGAAGAGCACGTCCACGCGCGAAACGGCACGGCGGAGCGTGGCGCTGACCGTCTGTTTCGGGCCGTCGAGCGAGATAGTGTAGGAAGGAACCGCATCGAGCGGTGTGTTGAGCATGAACGCCGCCGGGAAATTCTCCCCGGTATGGGTCACGTAGAGTGCATCGGAGAGGGTGGCGTCCGTGAAGTCCGGCCACGTGTAGTTGCCCGGCGTTACCAGCCCGTAGGAGGGCAGGAACTTGTAGTCGCCTGCGGGAAGCTGCACCGTGCCGGTGAGCGCCGTGCCGTCGAAATTCATGCCGCCGAGCGGAATGTCCTGCATATAGACATAACCCGGGCCGGTGTTTTTGAACGCCAGGATCCGGAAGTCCCCGGTGCGGTAGACCGGCCCGCGGCCCGCAGCCGCCTGGGGCGTCCGCGTGATGATTTGCAGGTTCCCGGCGGCAGGGCCGGTAACATCCGTTTTTTCTTCGTCGCTGGAGCAAGCTGCGAGGCCGGCGGCAAGAACCGTAAATAAGAGCAAGTTGTAGATTTTTTTCATGGTTTTATTTTTTTATAATATTATTTGGAATATGAAGTCGTTTTTACCATTCGCAACTCAATTCGTCGAAATGCGCCAGGTTGTATGCCGCCTCCCCGGAGCCGTCTTCCGCGGCGAGCGAGAAGCTGTAGCGCGCCTTTTCCGAATCGCCGTCGATCAGGCACAGGATGCCGAGGTTGTTCAGTGTGCAGGGATCCCCGGCGCAGCGGTTCAGGCATTGACGGGCCGTTTGTATGTCGCCGCAGCGCAGGGCCAGTGCCGCCATGTTGTTGCAGGCGTACGGATCGTCGGGGTAAAACTCCAGCGCGGTTGCGCAGACATAGGCTCTTTCGGGTGAGTCGACGGGATAGAATTCCGCCAGCCGGCACATTTCGCCCAGGCTCAGCCATTCGGGACAGGAGTCGATCAGTTCGCGGCTCTGTCCCACGGTGAACGGGGGCAGTGTATAACTGATGCGGTAATCCACGCGCCGCAGCTGCGGATAAACTTCACGCAGCAGCCGGAGGTAGGTTGCGCCGTTGTCGATTTGCCGGATGCCGGCATCGCGGGCATCGGGATCGGACACGGTGTCGATCACGGCCAGCACCTCGTTCCTTGCGGGCAGGTCGGACAGGACGACCCAACGCCGCAGGCTGTCCCAGTCCTCCGGCTCGGTCGCGGTGATGAAGACCGCGCTGTCCAGTCCGAAGTTCTCTTGCAGGTAGTTGCGGATCGACCGTACGCGGTTTGCGGAAAGACGGGTGTTATAGGGATAGGTGTCCTCGGGCGAGGCATATCCTTTCAGGTAGACGTTCTCTACCGAAAGGCCGTCGTTTCCCAGCAACCGTGCAGTCAGGCTGTCGATGCGCGCCAGTTGGCTGCTATTGTCGGCGAATCCGCGCAGCAGTACCGAACGGCCCTGCGGGAAGTGTATGACAGCCGTGATCTGTTCGCTGCGGCGTTTGGGTTCGTCTGCGGGAACGAGGAACGACAGCCGCGGTTGTACGGAAGGGGCGATCTCGGCGGCGACCAGCGGTGGAAGGGCCGTCCGGTGTTGGGCACATCCCTCCAGGTCGCGGTAAAGGACGACCCGTGCGCCCGCCATCCACGGCTCGTAAGGAATATCACCTTCGAAAAGAACCGCATTTGCCGACGGATTTTTCCGGCTGCGGCGGATAACCGTGTTGCTGAAAACACCTTCGCTAACAGCCGGTATGCCGTAAAGCCGTTCCCGGCGTTCATTGACTCTCTCGCGGATGCGTCCCGTGAAAACGACGGGAGCCAGAAGTATTTGGTTTTCGCCGTTGCTGACGACCGGCGTGACGGTCAGCTGTCCGTTGGCCGGGAGGTCGATGCCGGCGGTGATCGGGAGCCTTACGCAAAGCCGGTCGCCGTTCCTGTAAGCGGCCGGATTCCCCTCGCGACCGTAGACTGCCGCGGTGAAGGTCAGGCATACGGCCAGTAAGCCGGTTATGCGTTGCTTTGTATGGCGTTTCATATCCTGCTGTATTATTTGATGATAAAGATGAGTGCCAGGCCGATTTTGGTCGGCCCGAAATAGTTGCGTGAGCGGGTGCGGATCACTTCGCCGCATTCGGCGATCGGATATTTCCGATCCCACAAACGGGCGTACCCCAGGCCGACTGTGGCTTCGAGGTTCCACCGCTTGCCGATCAGCCACTGATAACCGTAGGATAAACCCGCACCGTAGAGGTGCCCCTGATAGCGGTTGCGGTGGAAATCGGCGTTGAAATTGATCCCTCCCGCATTGTATTCGGCGTAATGGGCGTGCAATCCGAAAAAGTGGCCGTTGAAGCGCTCGCAAAGCCAGTAGCGTACTTCGGGTTGTATCAGCCAATGTTTCCACCGGGCGTCGCCGAACTCCCACGGATTGTAGTTGCCCGATATGTCCAGCGTTACGCGGGGGCCGAGCGCCGCTTCGACACCCAGGTTGATCGTAGCGGTGGCATCGTAGAGCAAGTTGCTCTTGACGGCCCATTTCTGGGCCAGGGATGAATTTACCGATGCCAGCAGGATTGCCAGCATGAAATAAATTTTATTCATTACCATATCTTTTTATTGTCCCGAAAGTGCCCGGATGAAATTGATACGTCCGGTGTCCGCCTTGAAGAGGATGGTACTCAAAAGGCGCGGCTATGGCTCGTGCGTGCAAATGATTTGCCAGAAATGGATGAATTCTTAACGCTTAGGTTCAACGGGTTGTATTATAATATGATAAAAAATATAGCAGAGACGGGTGGAGGATGGGAGATAGTTGGGTATTCATCGCCTAATCAGGTGCGGCGGACAGACCGCAGCCGACCTGCATTGCATCGTTTTTCAATGCCTCTGGACTAAACGCACGAAACCCTGCAAATTAAATCTTTGCAGGGTTTCGCTGGCGGAGAGAGAGGGATTCGAACCCCCGGTACCTTTCGGTATCACTGGTTTTCAAGACCAGCGCCATCAACCGCTCGGCCATCTCTCCTCATCGTAACCAGCGAAAATGATTATACCATGCTTCCCAGTCTAAGTCAATCTTTTTTTTCAGCTGTTTCGGCAAATGGTCTAAGAGCATCACACGGGCCGGTTATCATAAGACAGAGAATCCCTGTGCTGCCGATGCGCAACACAGGGATTCCCGGCAAAAATCGGCTTATTCATGGATATGGAGCACGTTTTTGTTGTTGATGTAGAAATCGACGGTCTCGCCGATGTTCAGGTGGCGCGTATCATGGTTGAGCAGCTCCAGGTTCACAGGAATGGCGCCGCAGTCGATCTGGTAGCGGGTCACGCTGCCCAGCATGGAGCTTCGCACCACCTTGCCGTTCAGATGAATCTTGCCTTCGCCGCCCTCCAGCGTGAATGCCTCGGGGCGGATGGCCACCACCTTGCATCCGCTTTCGGCCGGGAGGTTCAGCAGGGTTTTTGCCTGCGCCGGGTCATACACATTATAGTGACCGATAAAGCGGGCCACAAATTCGGTTTTGGGTAGCTTATAAAGCTCCTCAGGCGCACCTTCCTGGGCGATGATGCCGCCGTGCATCACGCACACGCGGTCGGAGATGGCCATGGCTTCCTCCTGATCGTGGGTAACGAAAATGGCGGTGATGTGCATGTCTTGCTGGATTTCCCGGATCTGCACGCGCAAGTTCTGACGGATCTGGGCGTCCAGTGCGGAAAGTGGCTCGTCCAGAAGGAGCACCTTGGGTTCCATCACCAGGGCGCGGGCCAGGGCAACGCGCTGCTGCTGGCCGCCTGAAAGCTGGCTGGGCCGATGATTTTCCTTGCCCTCCAAGCCTACCAGTGAGATCATGGCCGCTACCTTTTTGCGGATTTCGTCCTTGGGCAGTTTTTTGATGGACAGGCCGAAGGCCACGTTCTGTGCAGCCGTCATGTTGGGGAACAGGGCGTAGCTCTGGAATACCATGCCCACCTGGCGCTGACGCACGTCTACGTTGGTCACGTCCTTGCCGTCAATGAACACGCTGCCTTCGTCCACGTCGTTGAGACCGGCGATGGCACGCAGCAGGGTGGATTTGCCACAGCCGGAGGGGCCCAGCAGCGTTACCATTTCACCCTCGTTGACATCCAGGTTGATATGCTTCAAAACCGTATTATTTCCAAAGCTTTTGACCACATTGCGAATTTCAATATAGGAGCTCATGGCTTCTCCTCCTTCAGCTGCATGTTTTCTTTTTTGCCGCTGGACAGCTTCATCACCGCCGCGCAGATGATGGTCATGATAAACACGTAAATCACGACCACGGCACTGGACAGATGACCCGTCTGCTTCATGATGAGGTACAGGTAGATCTGCACGGTCTCAAAGCTGCCGCCAATGAGCAGGTTGGCCACCACGAATTCGCCAAACAGCGTCGAAAAGCTTAAAAGCGTGCTGACCAGAATGCCCGGCGCAATACCTGGCACGATGATGCGCAAAAAGGTCGTCCACGTGGAGGCGCCGAGTACACGTGCCGCCTCGGTGATGGGAACGATGTCGATGGCATGCATCGCATTGTTGATTCCGGAGTACACCAGCGGCATTACCAGCACGAAGTACGCGCCCGCCAGCACCAGCACCATGGGCAGGTCGGTGCCGCCGTAGGCCCGCAGAAGCGCGGCGGCGCTGATGACGCCGGGAATGGCATAGGGAAGCAGGGTAATGATCTTCATGACGCTTTCCAGCCGGGGTGAGAACGCGGCGATGGCGAATACCACCGGCGTCATCACCAGCACAGCCAGCGCCACGCTGACGGTGCTGATGAAGATGCTGCGTCCGATGGCCATCCAGAAGCGTTCGGAGGTGAACATCTCAACGTAAAACTTCAGCGTGTAGCTCTCCGGAAGCACCGTGATGTTCCACATATCGGTCAGCGAATAGACCAGCGTGATAAAAAAGGGCAAAAACAGATAGACCATCAGGATGCCCACGATGACCTTGGGACCGATTCCGGTCTTATTCTTCATGACTTCAGCCCCCTTCTGCCCGCCACGCGGGATGCCCAGTCATTGAGCAGCATGGCCACGATCAGCACCAGCGCCAGTGTTACGGCAAGGGCGCTGCCCAACTCCGGCTTTGTGCGCACATCGCCGCTCATAAGGGCGCTGATGCGAATAGGTACAATATTGTAGCTGGACGATACCAGATAATAGGCGGTAGCATAGGCGCCCATGGCGTTGGCAAAGAGGACGGTAAAGGTGGAAAGAATGCTGGGCAGAATGGCCGGAATGCCGATGCGCAGCCAAAACTGCACATTGGAAGCGCCTAGGATGGAAGCTGCTTCCTTCCAGTCGTCCCGGATGCCGCGATAGATGGGGTAAAGCAGCATGATCCCCAGCGGCACCTGGAAATACGTATAGGCGATCACCAGGCCCTGCACAGAATAGATCGAAAAGTTTTCGGTGATGTCGATTCCCATCTGCTGCAGCAGGATGACGAAAACGCCGGTAGTGCCAAGCATCAGAGTCAGGGCGAAGCCAAGCGGAAGGCCTGCGAAATTGGACGTCATATTGACGATAACCAGCAGGTTGTTCTGCGTACGCTCGGATACAAAGCGAGTGATGGCATAGGAGCAGAACAGCGCGATAATAATGCCAAAAACGCTGCACTGCAGCGACAGCTTCAGGCTGTTGCCGAAGCTCTGTGCGTAATAGGCGCTGGTAAAGATCTTTTCGAAGTTTTCAAAGGAGAAGGTTTGTGTTGCCTGAGCTGTAAGCGCTGACGAAACCAGCTTGATGACCGGCAGCGCCATGAACGCCAGGATGAACAGCAAAAAGATGCTCATCGTGGACAGATAAAATCCGTTAAGCCTCCGCTTCTTTTTCAAGCGGGTAGCCCCCTTCCGATGTGAGGATGGCGTCCTGCGCCGGTCAACCCGGCCTGCGCCGCTGGCAGGGCCGGACGCATCAACCTAAAAGGGGCGGTGTCATAGCCGAAGCGGTCCGTATCCGCCCCTCGTCATAGCGATAAGCCCGCCGGCAGGCCTGGACGCGCCGGCGGGCAGCTTGTCGCCTTGCGTCAGTTCATGTAGATGGCAACGGTCTCGGCCCACAGTTCGGGCAGCGCGGCGACGGTCGCGTCAAACACGGCCCAGTCCTTGACCTGGTAGACATTCTCGTACATGCTGTTGTCCAGAATGGCAGCTTTGGCTTCCTCGCTGAAGTTCACGTCCGTACGGATCGGCTTGGCATGGCCCAGCGCCAGGAACTCCTGGCCCACGTCGGACAGCATGATTTCACGGGCAAGCATCGCGGCGTAGGGATTGTTGGCGTACTTGTTGATGATGTTGGCATAGCCGGACGCAGCCGCGCCGTCCTGCGGAATGGTGATGGCAAAGCGGCCGTTGTCCTCGCCCTGGGATTCATAGATCGTTTCGGCATAGCCCAGCGCGTTGAAGTCCCAGACCACGGCGACGCCGACTTCGCCTTTTTCAATGTTTTCCACATAGGGGTTGGAGGTGATCAGGCGGCCCTGCTTGGCAAGCTCAGCGAAGAAGTCCATGGCGGGCTCGAGATTGGTCTCATCGCCGCCGTAAGCTACGGCGCAGGCCAGCACGCCCACGTACGCCTGAGCGGCCTTCTCGATGTCGCCGATCCAGACCTTGTAGTCACCCTCCAGCAGCTCAGCCCAGGTGGTGGGCGCCTTCTCCACGTTGTCAAGGTCGGTCATGAAGGCGGTGGTGCAGGTATAGGCCATGATCCATTTGCCGTTTTCTTCCTTGGCGTAGTCAGGGATGGAATCCCAGGTCGTGGGCTTGTAGGGCAGGAGCAGGTCCTGCTCCATGGCCACACCGGTCATGCTGATGCCGATGTCGCCGATGTCGGCGTCGGCCTTGCCTTCCAGCGCGAAGCGTGCAAGCTCCTCGGCGGAGGACATGTCAGTATCGGAATGATTGATGCCATAGGTGTCAGTGATATAGGCCCACAGGGACTTCCAGTTCGCCCATTCATCCGGCATGCCGACGGAGAACAGCTGCCCTTCGCCTTGGGCGGCGGCTACCAGTTCATCCACGGTCATTGTAGCGGCGGCTTCTGCCGCGGCGGCAGCGGCAGCCTCGTCAGCCAGGGCGGACGTGCAGCCAAGCAGCATGGTCAGACACAGGATGAGGCACAGGATTTTTTTCATGATCGGGTTCCTCCTTCATGTTTGGTTTAGGTCGGGTCCATCACATTCTCAAACAGCGTACCTGTTTGAAATGATACGAAGATAGAAGATAAAGGAAAGGTAAAAATAAGAAAAATCCTTTCCGACCACCTGAAACAAGCACAAAATCCCCATTGGCTGAATAGATGGAAAAGGTCGTTTCTTTAACATGGTAGGTTATGTACGAACACTAAATAACATGTTCTTATTATAACAGGGATGATATTTGGATGTCAAGCCGGAAATAACCAAATATTCTAGGTCCTGAGGTCCGCGGACCACTGTGGAAAAATGGTTGACAAGCAATGCATTGCCATATAAAATGAATAAAACCGAAGGAGTCGCGGAAAACGGAGGAAACGATCCATGCGTGAGGAACGTCTGCTGAGCGTGGGCATCGACATCGGCACATCCACCACGCAATGCGTCTTCAGCGCCATTACGCTGTCCAATACGGCTTCGGCATTTTCGGTTCCGCGCATTCAGATAACGGAAAAACGCGTGCTCTATCGCGCGCCCCTTCGCCTCACCCCGCTCACGAGCCCGGAAACCATCGACGCTCAGGCGGTTGAGCGCATTGTGAGCGAGGACTATGCGGCGGCAGGCATCCGTCCGGACCAGATTCGTCTGGGCGCGGTCATCATCACCGGCGAAACCGCGCGCAAGCAGAACGCGCGGGCTGTGGCGCAGGCCCTCTCCCGCCTGGCGGGGGATTTTGTGGTGGCGACCGCCGGCCCGGCGCTGGAGAGCATTCTTGCGGGACGCGGGTCTGGCGCGGCGGAGCTTTCGCGCACCAGCGGCAAACGGGTGATGAACCTGGATATCGGCGGAGGCACGGCCAACATGGCGGTGTTTGAGCGGGGCGAGCCCATCGCCAACGGTTGCCTGGACATCGGCGGAAGGCTTCTGCGCTTTGAGGACGACGATTGCACGGTGCATTCCTTTTCCCCGGCGATGCGGCGCATCGCGCGGGACGCGGGCGTGCCGCTGGCGGAGGGAACCCGCCTGACCGGCGAAGAGACGGACCGGCTGGCGCAGCGCATGGCGGAGGTGCTGGAGGAAGCGGCGGGGCTCAGACCTCGCACCCCTCTGCATGACGACCTGTGCGTGGAGGCCTGCCTGCCGGATATCGGCCCTTCGGACATTTATACCTTTTCCGGCGGCGTGTCGGAGTGCATCTATGGAACGGACGAGGATACCGGGCGCTTTCATGATCTGGGCGCAACGCTGGGGCGTGCGGTGGCCTCCTCGCGGTTTTTCGCGTGCGGCCGGGTGATGCGGCCCGCCGAGCGAAGCTATGCCACAGTAATCGGTGCAGGTGCGTACAGCGTGGCCGTGTCGGGCAGCACCATCTGCTATCAGGGGATGTCCTTCCCGCTGCCGTCACTTCCCACGGGCAAGGTGCCCTTTACCGGGCCGGAGGATCTGCCGGGGCTGGAGGCGGCGGTGCGGGAACAGTACCGCATCTTTGACGGCGAGTGCGCCGTCTGCATGGACGGAATGCAGGCGCCCTCCTACGCGCTGGTGGAGCAGGCCGCTCAGGCCCTTGCGCGGGCGATGGCGCCGCACTGGCCCAAGGTTGTGATTCTGCGGCAGGACATGGCCAAGGCGCTGGGGCAGGCGCTGATGCGCGCATGGCCCGAGGACACGCCGTTTCTGTGCATGGACGGAATCTCGCTCACCTATGGCGATACGGTGGATATCGGCGCACCGCTTTCGGGTGGGCGGGTAATCCCGGTGATTGTAAAAACGCTGGCGTTTGCAGCGGGGAGGTAAGGGCTTTGCGGCTAAGCGTATGTCTGGGGGGCCACACCTATTCCTTCCGTGACGTGCGGGATGTGATGGGAAAGGCCAACGAGGAAAAATCGGGCGATCAGCTTTGCGGCGTGGCAGCGCAGACACCGCAGGAGCGTGTGGCAGCGCGTATCGTGCTCAGCGAGATGAGCGTGAAGGAAATCTGCGAGCACCCCGCCGTGCCCTATGAGCAGGACGAGGTGACCCGCCTGATTCTCGACGGCCTGAACCTGCCCATTTATCGGGAATACCAGGATATGACCATCGGGGAGCTTCGGGAGCGGATTCTCTCCGCTCCGCCGGAGGAGCTCACGCGTATGGGCCGCGGTCTTTCCAGCGAGGTCATTGCCGCCGTGTGCAAGCTGATGTCAAATCTGGACCTGATCTATGCCGCCGCACGCATGCGTGTGAAAGCCACCTGCGTTACCACTATCGGCGAGCCCGGCACCCTTTCGGCCAGGCTCCAGCCCAACCATCCCGTCGACGATGTGGAGGGGATTACCGCCAGCGTGCTGGAGGGCCTGTCCTTCGGCATGGGCGACGCGGTAATCGGCCTCAACCCCGTGGACGCCTCCACCGCCAGCGTTCAGGCCATTCTGACACGATTTGACGAGCTCAAGCGCCGCTATGAGATTCCCACGCAGATATGCGTTCTGGCTCACGTGACCACGCAGATGGAGGCCGTCAGAAACGGCGCGCCCTGCGATCTGATGTTTCAGAGCATCGCGGGATCGGAAAAGGGCAATGCGGCCTTTGGCATCAGCGCGGAGCTGATCGCCGAGGCGAAGGACTTAATGGCGCGGGAGGGAACCTCTCATGGGCCCAACCAGCTTTATTTTGAGACGGGGCAGGGGAGCGAGTTGTCCTCCGATGCCCACAACGGCTGGGATCAGCTGACGATGGAATCGCGCTGCTACGGCTTTGCGCGGCATTACGCCCCGTTTTTGGTCAATACCGTGGTCGGCTTCATCGGGCCGGAGTACCTCTACGACAGCCGGCAGTTTATCCGCGCGGGGCTGGAGGACCATTTCATGGGCAAGCTCCACGGCCTGCCCATGGGGTGCGACTGCTGCTATACCAACCACATGCGCGCCGACCAGAACGACAACGAAAACCTGGCCGTGCTGCTGGCGTCGGCCGGATGCAACTATTTCATGGGCGTGCCCCATGCCGACGATGTGATGCTCAACTACCAGTCCACCGGGTACCATGATGTGGCTGCCGTGCGCGAGACTCTGGGCCTTGCGCCGATCGCGCCCTTTGCCAGGTGGCTGGAACGCTGGGGCTTCTGGCAGGACGGGAGGCTGGGGCCAAACGCGGGCGATGCCTCCGTGCTTCTTTGAACCGGCGAAGGGAGGATGAACAGCATGACCGAACAGGAGGTCAGGGCAGTGGTGGAGCGGCTTCTCAGCCGGCTCAATGCCGGGGAGCTTGCCATGCCTGCCGCTCAAGTACCCACGCCGGCGCGCATTCCTGAGCAGACGCCGGAGCAGGACGGCGTGATTGAGGACATCGAGCAGGTGGATCTGCGGCGGCAGTATCTGGTGGAGAATGCCCATGACGCCGCCGCGTTCCTGGCCATGAAGGAGCGGACTCCAGCGCGCATCGGCGTAGGCCGGGCAGGGGCGCGGTACCGCACGCAGACGATGCTGCGCTTTCAGGCGGATCATGCCTTTGCGCAGGCGTCGGTGTTTTCCGACGTGCCGGCGGAGTTCCTGGAAAGCCTGCACCTTCCCGTGTATCAGACCACCTGCGAGAGCCGCGAGGAGTTTCTGACCCGCCCGGACAAGGGCCGCGTATTTGACGCGGACACGCTGCGGCGCATTCGGGAGAGCATCGCGCCGGATGTACGGGTCGTGATCTATGCGGCGGACGGGCTTTCATCCGCCGCGGTCACGGCCAACGCGGCCGATATCCTGCCCGTCATCCGCAAGGGACTGGAGGGTGCGGGCATAAAGGTAAACGAACCGTTCTTCGTGCGATTCGGACGGGTGGCGACGATGGATCAGATCGGCGACGGGCTGCCCGCGGAAGTGGTATGCGTGCTGCTGGGCGAGCGTCCGGGGCTGGTGACGGCCGAGAGCATGAGCGCTTATATAGCCTACAAGCCCACCGTAGGGATGGCGGAAAGCCGCCGCACCGTGCTCGCAAACATTCACCGGGGCGGCACGCCCGCGGTGGAAGCGGGTGCGCATATCGTGGATCTGATTCGGCTGATGCTGGAGAAAAAGCGCAGCGGCATTGATTTGCCGGTGTAATCGGAAGGGAGGGGCCGCGATGCGGGGAGACCGCATGCCTGCAAGGGTGCTGGCCATGAGGCTGATTCCGCGCGTGGACGCAGGTCTGCGGGATCGCCTGGGGCTGGGGGCAAAAGTGCACGCCCTGGGCCTGATTACCTGCGACAGCGATGATGTGGGCTACACCGCGCTGGACGAAGCCACGAAAAAGGCGTGCGTCAGCGTAGCCTATGCACAGTCCATGTACGCGGGCGCGGCCAACGCCAACACGGCCCTGGCAGGAGAATTTCTGGGCATCCTGGCGGGAGAGACGCCTGCCGAGGTGGAAAGCGGCCTTTTGGCCGCGCGACGGATGATCGAGCAGGAAGCCAGCTTCTATTCCGCCAACGACGATGACAGCATCGTGTATTTTGCGCACTGCATCTCCCGCACGGGCAGCTATCTCTCCGCCGCCTGCAAGATCCCGGAGGGTTCGCCCCTGGCGTATCTCATCGCACCGCCGCTGGAAAGCATGTACGCGCTGGACAAGGCGCTCAAGGCGGCTCAGGTGCGGGTTTGCGCCTTCTACGGCCCGCCGTCGCCCACCAACTTTGGCGGCGCGCTGCTCACCGGCAGCCAGTCGGACTGCCAGGCGGCGTGTGACGCGTTTGCGCGCGCGGTGATCGACGTGGCGGCCAATCCCATTGAAACGCTCTCGGGAGAATAATCGCCCGAAGAAAGGAACCGGCATATGGCAAGCGTGACGGCCCTGGGAATGATAGAGACCATCGGGCTGGTATCGGCCATCGAGGCGGCGGACGCGGGCCTCAAGGCGGCACAGGTGCGCCTGCTGGGCACGGACTACGTGCGCGGGGGACTGGTGATGGTGCGGTTTGAAGGCGAGGTGGCCGCCGTACAGGCCGCGGTGGACGCGGGAGCGGCGGCGGCGCAGCGCGTGGGTAAGGTATTCAGCGCGCACGTCATTCCCCGCGCCATGCCGGAGGTGTTCTGTATGCTGGCGTCGGACCCGTCTGTGGGTCCAGGCAAACGGTATCGGGGAGGATGCGTCAGCTGCGGCGGCTGCGAGGGAGGACGGCGCGAGCTGGCGGCGATGGCGCGTGCGGAGCAGGCGGAAAAGGCCCCCGCGATGGAGGACCTCAAGGGCCGCCGGGTCGCGGAGCTGAAGCAGTACGCCGCTTCGCTGGAGGGTTTCCCGATGTCGCCGGCGCAGATTCGCGCATCGACCAAGGAACGCCTGCTGCAAGCCCTGGCGCGTCACTTTGGATGGACGGAGGAGCGGTGACCTTCTAACGGACGTATTGCCTAAACCGAAAGGAGCCTTGTGCCTATGCGATATATCACCGAGCAGGAACTGCGGGACAGCTTCGCCGGAGGCGTGCCCCCGCGCTTTGTGCTGCCCGCGGACTGCCGCCTGACCCCGCTGGCCGAGCAATACCTCAGGGACCTTAAGCTGCTGGGCGGGGAAAGCCTGCCGGACCGGCGGCAGAAGCCGGAGCACATGACCCACCTCAACAGCCGGGAGATGGTCTGCAAGACCCATCCGCGCATCCTTCTGCGCGGCAAGCTGGACACGCTGGAAAGCGAAATCCTGCTGGTGATGGTCGGGTGCGGCGAAATGTGGCGCGCGCTTTTGCAGGACGCTTTGCAACTGGTGCGTCAGGTGCTGGCCGCCGATGTGAAGGACGCGCCTCTCCCGCCCTGGAAGCTGGGAGGCATGGATGCGGAGGAGGTACACCGGGGATCGCATCACCCGGAGGCGTTCGGGCTTTCCGGACATCTTCTGCCCGCGCCGGAGCAGGGATTGCTGGCCGCGCAGATGAACCGCCTGCGCGCCGTGTGCCGCGAGGCGGAGCTGGCCGGCATCGCGGCCTGGCAGGATGGCGTTCTGTTGCGCCACGAGGACTGCATCCTGGCGCTGAACCGGCTTTCCAGCTATTTTTATCTTCTGCAGCTGCGCGCCGCGACGGGCGGCGGGGCGAATAGAGAAAGGAATGAACGGACATGAAACAATATATTTACGCACATCGCGGCGCTTCAGGCTATGCGCCGGAAAACACGCTGGAAGCCTTTGAGCTGGCGATCCAACAAGGCGCGTACGGCGTGGAGCTGGATGTGCATATCACGGCGGACGGACATCTGGTAGTGGCGCATGATGAAACGGTGGACCGCTGCTCCAACGGCAAGGGGCTCATCGCCCGGATGACCCTGCGCGAGCTCAAGGCCCTGCGCTTCAACAAGACCTTTCCGGAGTATGCCAACGCTACCATTCCCACATTCCGGGAGGTGTTGGAGCTGCTGGCACCGGCGGGGCTTCACGTGAATGTGGAGCTCAAAAACAGCCTCATTGACTATCCTGATCTGGAGCGCCGCTGTGTGGAAGAAGCGGCGGCTGCTGGCATGCTGGAAAGGATGCTGTTTTCCTCCTTCAACCATCACAGCATGGTGCGCATGAAGCAAATCGACAAAAGCCTTCGCTGCGGCCTGCTGTACGAATGCACCATGGTCCGGCCCTGGGACTATGCCGTGTCGCTTGGCATGGACGCACTCCATCCGCACTACTCCGAGGTGCTGGTGCCGGGCGGGGAGTGCGAGGCGGCGCACGCGGCAGGGCTGGAAGTCAACCCCTGGACGGTCAACGCCGAAGATGACCTGCGTCGGGTGATCGCTGCGGGCGCGGACCGCATCATTACCAATTATCCGGACCGTGCGCTGCGCTGCCTGGCCCAGGATGGGGAAAAGCAGGAAGGATAAAGGCGGGAGCCTTTCGGCTGCTCTCATAAAAACGCGCTCCGCGTGCTGATGGCATACGGAGCGCGTTGATTTCCCGCCGTCCGGAAAAGAGAAGGTACGGAGGCAAGCAGGCTGAGAAGGCGCCCCGTGGACGGGCCTTAGGTTTCGGCGGAGGTGCCGGCAACCGAGTGAACGGCCTGCTTTCCCGCCTCAAGGGCGGCATGCTCGCTGGAAATCTCGTTGTGGAGCGTGAGGGAGTTCCATTCGCAGTTGGTGGGCGTGAGCATGGCTTTCAGCGCGATGGGGGGCACACCCAGCCGGCGCAGGGATTGCAGGAACTGGGATGCCTGCAGGGAAGAAAGATGGGCCATCACCAGCATTTCATCCGCAAAGGTGCCGGGTGCTGGCAGGCCCGCGGGCGGCTCCATGCCGCACAGGGCGGCGAGCGTTTCCCCATATTCGGAGGGGGACACGGGCCGTATGCGAATCTTGAAGCGCATGGCCGCCAGCCGGACTTTTCGGAAGGATTCATCCTTGAGGTTGTAGCAAAGAAGCACGGGCTGCCGCATCGCAAAAAACGCCGCCTTTCATCATAGGATAACAGGGATTCCTATTGTAGGCGGAGAAAGCTGAAAAGTCAAGGGAAGCGCACCCGCGCCGGGAACGGAGAACGCAAGCGGAAATGACCGGAACGATCTGCAGGACCCACGAAAACAGGTCGTTTCATATCACCCCTGAAAGGAGACCATGTCATGCCCTTTTCCATCGTCCGTCAGGACATCACCCAAATGCAAGTGGATGCCATTGTCAACGCTGCCAATACGGAGCTTGAGATGGGCGGAGGCGTTTGCGGCGCGATCTTTCAAGCGGCGGGTGTGACGGCGCTTCGGGTTGCCTGCAGAAAGGTGGCGCCCATTCCTACGGGGGGAGCAGCCCTTACGCCCGGATTCAACCTGCCCGCAAAGTATATCATTCACGCGGCGGGACCGGTCTACCGCAGCTGGGATGCTGCGCAGAGTGAACGGCTGCTGCGCTCGGCGTACCTGGAATCGCTCAGGCTCGCCCGGCGGCACCGGTGCGCCAGCATCGCCTTTCCCCTGATTTCAAGCGGCATTTACGGCTATCCAAAGGAAGAAGCGCTGCGGGTGGCGACCGCCGCTATCGGAGATTTCCTCATGCAGCATGACATGGAGGTCTATCTGGCCATCTTCGATAAAGCCTCCTTTGCGATCAGCCAAAAGCTGGCCGGAGCAGTCAAAAGCTATATTGACGAAAACTATGTTTCAGCGCATCAGGTTTCGCGCCGCGGCCTGCTGGAGGTTGAAAGCAGAGCGATTGAGGCCGCCGCTCCTCCGCCCATGGCCGCCGCCCCCTCGTGCATGTCCGGAGAACTGGAGGCACGGCTCGGAAACCTGGACGAGCCATTTCATGTCGCCCTGCTCAGGTTGATTGACGCCAAAGGCAAAACCGATGTGGAGGTCTACAAGCGGGCCAACATCGACCGCAAGCTGTTTTCCAAAATCCGAAAGGGAAAGGGCTATCTTCCCGGCAAGCGCACCGTGCTGGCGCTGGCCATCGCTTTGCAGCTGACTCTTCGGGAAACGGATGATCTGCTGGAACGGGCAGGGTACGCGCTGTCCCACAGCCAGAAATTTGATGTGATTATCGAGTATTTCATCCTTAGCGGCCGATATGACATCTTTGAGATCAACGAGGTTCTTTTTCAGTACGATCTGCCCTTGCTGGGTTCCAGCTGATGTCGCTTTGAAAGCGACCCGGGCATTCCCCTTCTGCGCTATCCTGAAAGCGCACCAGAAAGAGGAGGGGAAACACGATGAAAAAGAATCTGACGGAACTGGTATTCATCCTGGACAAAAGCGGCTCCATGGCCGGGCTGGAGAGGGACACGATCGGCGGCTTCAATGCCATGCTTGAAAAGCAAAAGGCACTGGACGGCCAATGCAGGATTACAACGGTGCTGTTTGATAACCGCTATGAGCTGCTGCACGATCGAACCGACATCCGGGCCGTTCGTCCGATCACGGCAAAGGAGTATCATGTGGGCGGCTCAACCGCCCTGCTGGATGCCGTGGGCAAGACGATTCATAAAATCGCAACCGCGCAGAAAAACACGGCGGAGCCCTTTCGCGCCGGAAAGGTGATGTTTGTGATCATCACCGACGGCGAAGAAAACGCGAGCCGCGAATACTCCGCCGCAGAGGTGAAGAAGGCCATTCAGCGGCAAAAGTCCCGTTACGGCTGGGAGTTCATCTTTCTGGGAGCCAATATGGATGCCGTAGAAACGGCAGGCCGGTTTGGCATCGATGCGGGCCATGCGGCCGATTACGTGCCGGACAGCCGGGGAACGGCGCTGAACTTTCGCGCCATGAGCGAAACCGTATCGGCATTCCGGGCGTGCGGCGCCGTTCCCGACGCATGCCTGGACGCCATTCGCAGGGACATGAAAAAGCGGGGCGGGCGCGGCTAAGAGGCTGCGTCCGCGCCGGGAGTACCGAAGGGAAGCCTGTGACCTGAGAGGTTCAGGTCCAAAGCGGCCTCGAGACGTGAGCCAAGTGAGGAACGGCGCACGGCCAGTGTATAGAACGACGGTACACCACCGTACCGCCCAGCTGTGAGGGAGCGCCGTAGAGCTTGCCGCCGGTGGAATAGATATCCAGCTTGGCCTGAACGTACACATCGCGCTCGTCGGCGACCAGGTCGGTCAGCGTCAGGAAGGGGATTTCTTCATAATCGAAGAAAGTGCCAAAGGCGGTGATGTTCACGTAGCAGTAGTCGGGAGCGCCTTCGCCGGTCTGCAGGGCCACCAGCAGCTTGGTTTGACGGTCGGAACCGGCCATGTCAACGGTTTCCAGCGCGATGGGGCGGTCGGGGTTCTGCTCATTCCAGGCAGCTGCGCGGGCATTGTAGAAATCGGATTGAGAGGAGATGCACCACCAGGTGAGCGGGGCGGGCTCAACCGTTTCGGCAAGGCTGAACGAAACCGATGCCAGGGACAGCATGAGCGCCAGGATGATAGCCAGGGTCTTTTTCATTGCGTTTTCCCTCCTATTTAAAGTGGTGGAGTAGGGAAGCACCGCCTTGTCACTTTGCTGTGGTAGGTGTGCGCCACCCTCTCCGGGAACCGTACGTACCCCTCTTGGAGTATACGGCTCTGTTACTGCTCGTTCAGACAAAACTCACTTTTTGTGGATAATACTGCGGTGGCAATCCCTGCACACCACAAGTATTTTTCTGTGTTTGGCAATCATTGCGATTTCCCACCGTTCCTTGCCTTTGAGATTTTTGAGTTTGTTAATGTGGTGAACCTCGTAATGATCGCTCTCTGTCGTTCCACATAACTCACAGACCTTTGCTTTCAGCCGGTTTTCAAGGGTATTGACTGCGTATCCGTAGACAACGGCGGCATTGCTGATGTAATCCGTAGCAGAACCTTTGCCTTTACAGTCAGCGTAATTTGCGAAGTAACGTCTTTTGCTTCCCAGCTTCGTTTCATAGGGGACACCCCATTTTCCTGTATTTTCCTTTTTGTCAACGCCATTCGGCAAAAAGTTTCGTCTGGTTTGGCAGCCGGAGTTCATCCGTGGGAATTTCGTAAATTGACCGACTTTCAAGGCGTAACTCTCGCATCATTTTAGGAAGCGAAAACAAAAAGGATTTTTACATAATGCACATGCGGCACGAGGAATACAGCCTGATTACGAAGGACTTCCGGCCGCAATGGGCTGCGGGCTCGTTTCATAAGCAGGAAGCCCCTGCACTTAGCCACTTCCCTGAGGACCAGCACACTCGGACTTTTTCGATGCGCTGACTATTTATAGAAGAAATTCTATGGGGGAGTCCGGGAGGAGCCCTGTGAGGAACAAATTTTCGCCGCTGTCTGGCCGACGATCCAGCCTTCTCCAACAGGTTGGTCAGGCTCACAGAATCGCATGCGCATCTTTCTCTTTCACATGGGAATTTTTCTCTTTCACATGGGAATTTTCCTCTTGACAACCGCGCCGGCCCATGCTATGATAGGCAACGTGGTTTAGACATCCCGGATGTGTCGCCGGAAGGGAATCCGTTACCAAGGCGTCCGGAGTTCGAGCCTTCGGCGGGTCGCCCACCCCTCTTCCCCATAGAAGGAGGACATATCCTCTGCGGGCGTGGCGGAATGGCAGACGCGCCAGACTTAGGATCTGGTGCCCTCGTGGCGTATGGGTTCAAGTCCCTTCGCCCGCACCATATCATCAGAAGTGGAGCATGCGGTAGTAGCTCAGTGGTAGAGTGCCACCTTGCCAAGGTGGATGTCGCGAGTTCGAATCTCGTCTACCGCTCCACTTTTTCTGAGGGGTCGAATGCTCAAGCCATCTTTGGGCGGGTGTAGCTCAATGGTAGAGCCCCAGCCTTCCAAGCTGGTTACGTGGGTTCGATTCCCATCACCCGCTCCACCTGAAAAGCGCCTGGCGTTGTTTCTGAGAGGAAATGATGCCGGGCGTTTTTTTGCGCTCCTGATATTTGCGACCGAAGCCCGGATTCCACGTTTCCCGATGCCCCAATCCTTGACAATCAAAGCGCGGCGCGTGTATAATTCAAATATCTGTGGCCTTTTTCACAGACGATTTGATGAGGTGAAACACATGCTGAAGGTACTCAAGGGAATGAAGGATGTGCTTCCCGCCGAAAGCGCGCGGTGGCGCGCTCTGGAGCGGGAAATGCGCAAAGCGGCCCTGACGGCCGGATACCGGGAAATCCGCACGCCCGTACTGGAGCATACTGAGCTCTTCGCGCGTTCTGCGGGCGAAAGCAGCGACGTTGTGCGAAAGGAAATGTATACCTTTCTGGACAAGGGCGAGCGAAGCGTGACCCTCAAGCCCGAAAGCACTGCCGGCACCGTGCGCGCCTTTTTGGAAAGCGGCCTGTATGCGCAGGCGCTTCCCCTGAAAATGTACTATGTGAATGCGCCGCATTTCCGCTACGAGGCGCCTCAGTCGGGCCGCCTGCGCGAGCATCATCAGTTCGGCATGGAGTGCTTCGGCGCAGCCGAGCCCTCCGCGGATGCGGAGCTGATCTGGCTGGTGGTAAGGCTTCTGGACAGCTTCGGATTGAAAAACCTGTCCGTGCGCATCAATTCCATCGGCTGTCCCAACTGCCGTCCAGCGTATCAGAAAGCATTCCGCGAGTACCTTGCAGCCAGAAAGGACCAGCTGTGCCGTACCTGTCAGGAGCGCATGGAAATCAACCCTATGCGCACGCTGGATTGCAAGGAGGAAGGCTGCAAACTGGCCCTGGCTGACGCGCCTGTGATGCTGGACCACCTTTGCGACGAGTGCCGGGCGCATTTTGAGCTGCTCAAGAAGTATCTGGACGAGGCAGGCATTCACTACGCGGTCGACCCGCGTATCGTGCGCGGACTGGACTATTACACCAAGACCGTTTTTGAGGTGATTACCGCTACGCCAAACGGCGAGCTGACGGTATGCGGCGGCGGCCGTTATGACGGGCTGGTACAGGAACTGGGCGGACCGGCTATTCCCGCGGTGGGCTTCGGCATGGGAATCGAGCGGGTGCTCATGCTGCTTGACGCATTGGAGCCGGGGGAGTGCCGCCTCCAAATCGAAGATGAAACCCCGCAGGTCTTTGTCGCCTGTCTGAACCGTCAGCTCTCCCTGCAGGCATTTTCGTTGCTTCGCCGCTTCCGTGAGGCGGGCCTGCGCGCCGACATGGACCACCAGGCCCGCAGCCTTAAGGCGCAGTTCAAATACGCCGATAAGCTGGGCGCGAAATATGTGGCCGTGCTTGGAGACGACGAAATCGAGCGCGGGGTGGTCAAGCTGCGCGACATGTCCACGCGCGAGGAATGGGAAGCGCCGCTGGAGAAGGCGGCCGAAGCGCTCAGGGAGCGCATTTAAACGAGCGATCGCTGGAGCCGGGCGTCCCCGTGAGGACGGCAGGCTGATTCAAAGGAGGAAGGTTCCATGAATAATCGCACCCATATGTGCGGTGAGGTAACCGCCGAGGTGGCGGGACAGTCCGTGATTCTCAAGGGCTGGGTGCAGCGGGCACGCAACCTGGGCGGCATCGTGTTCGTCTGGCTGCGCGATCGCACAGGCATTGTGCAGGTGGTCTTTGACGGCAATGATATTTCCAAGGAACTGCTGGAGCTGGCCGAGTCGCTGCGCAGCGAATATGTGATCGAGGTACATGGCCAGGCCCGGATGCGCGCGCCTGAGGCCGTGAACAAGAAGCTCAAGACGGGCGAGGTGGAGGTTGTGGCGGAGTCCGCCGTCATCCTCAACGCCAGCAAGACGCCCCCCATTTATATCGAAGATGATACCAAGGAGCAGGAAAGCCTGCGCCTAAAATACCGGTACCTGGACCTGCGCCGTCCCAGCATGCAAAACATGCTGCTTTTCAGGCACAAGGTCATCAAGCTCCTGCGCGACTACATGGACGAGCAGGGCTTTATCGAGGTGGAAACGCCCATTTTGAGCAAGTCCACCCCCGAAGGCGCGCGCGACTATCTGGTGCCCGCCCGCGTCAAGCCGGGCACCTTCTATGCCCTGCCGCAGAGCCCGCAGATCTACAAGCAGCTGCTGATGCTCGCCGGACTGGACAAGTACTATCAGGTGGCCCGCTGCTTCCGCGACGAGGATGGCCGTGCCGACCGCCAGCCTGAATTTACCCAGTTTGACATGGAAATGAGCTTCATCGACCCGGAAGATATCCAGACCGTGGTCGAGGGTGCGTATGCGCATGTGTTCAAAGAGCTGATGGGCGTGGAGCTTTCGCTTCCCCTGCGGCGCATCACTTGGCGCGACGCTATGGCCCGCTACGGCAGCGACAAGCCGGATACCCGCTTCGGTATGGAAATTCAGGATGTGAGCGAGGTGGTTGCGGGCTGCGGCTTCAGGGTTTTTGAAGAGGCGCTGGCCGCCGGCAACACCATTTGCGCCATCTGTGCCGGGGGCGCAGGCCACCTGAGCCGCAAGGAGCTGGACGCGCTGGGCGAATTTGTCAAGACCTATCACGTCAAGGGCCTCGCCTGGGCTGTGGTAAACGAGGACGGAACCCTGCGTTCCAGCTTTGCCAAGGCCATGCAGGGCGACAGCATGCAGCGCCTGCTGGAGACCCTTTCCGCCAAGCCCGGCGACGCGGTGTTCGTTATCGCAGACAAAAAATACGTGGCGCTGACTGCCATGGGGCAGCTGCGCCTGCGTCTGGGCAAGCAGCTGAACCTGATTGACAGCAAGCGCTATGACCTGCTGTGGGTGACCGAGTTCCCCCTGCTGGAGTGGAGCGACGAGGAGAATCGCTTCCTGGCCATGCACCATCCCTTCACCAACGTGATGGAAGAGGACATTCCCCTTATGGATACCGACCCCGGCGCGGTGCGCGCCAAGGCCTACGATTTGGTCATGAACGGCGTGGAGATGGGCAGCGGCTCCATTCGTATCCATCAGAGCGATGTGCAGGAGAAGATGTTCAAGCTGCTGGGCTTCACCAAGGAACAGGCGTGGGACCAGTTCGGCTTCCTGCTGGGCGCGTTCCAATACGGCACGCCTCCGCACGGCGGTTTTGCCTTCGGCATCGACCGTATGGTGATGATTCTCAGCGGCGCGGAAAGCCTGCGCGACGTGCTGGCTTTCCCCAAGATCCAAAACGGCGCATGCCTGATGATGGAGACGCCCTCCGCCGTGCAGCCGGAGCAGCTGGAGCAGCTGAAGATTCGCTGCGTGGAATAACAAAATCCTGCGCTTTGATTGTCAAGCCCCGCCTTATCTGTTATACTATAAGCTGAATCGGGCTGATGGGCCGCGCGGGCCCAATCCATAGGAGGTGTGGAATATGGCCACCAAAAAGGATAATCTGCCTTTGACCCTGGATCAGGATAATGATTCCACGGGAACGATCACATATGCCAATGAAGTCATCGCCATCATCGCGGGCGTTGCGGCCAACGAGGTGGAGGGAGTTGCCGGGATGTGCTCCGGCGGCGGCATCACCGATGTGTTCGGCCGCAACAAGAACATTACCCGTGGCGTGAAGGTGGAGCTGGGCACCGAGGAAGCCGCCGTCGATATCTATCTCATCATCGAATACGGCACACCCATCCAGACCGCCGCCTCCAACGTTCAGGAAAATGTGCGCAAGGCGATCGAATCCATGACCGGGCTGCATGTGGTGCGCGTGGATGTGCACGTGCAGGGCGTCAGCTTTGAAAAGGAACAGAAGGAAACGCTGGAGGGCCTCAAGTCCCTCAAGGGCATCGAGGACAGCGCGGCCAAGCCGGTCGAGCCGGAAAAACCGCTGGAGCCGGTGCATGTGGAATTTGAGGGGGAACCTACCCCGGCTGAAATGCACGCTTCCGATCCTGTGGAGGAAATGAAAGCGGAGCAGCCCACGGAAGAATAAGCGCTGGCAATACCTGCTCTCTGCTTGGCGTAGGCTAAGTCGGGGCAGGCATTGCTTTTGGGCGTCGTTCTGATGCGAGGGAGGGTCGCAAGATGAAAATAACCGTATGGGACAGAATCTGGTCGGCGCTTTCCGGCGTCCTGATTGTCCTGGCGGGGCTGTGGCTCCTGGGGCTGGTTTTCGTTGTGCAGCCGACGTGGCTGGAGGCAGTGTGGATGAGCGCCCCCTTGACCTGGTGGCAGCGCGCGGTGATGGTTGTGGGGGCGCTGGCACTGATTGCGCTGGGGCTGCACGATGTTTTGCTCCTGTTCCGCCGCACGCGTGAAAAGGGATTTATCATCCAGCATTCGGAGTATGGAGACATGAGCATCTCCATGAACGCGCTGGAAAGCATGGTGCAAAAATGCGTGGCCTCCCACCAGGAGCTGACGGTCAACGCCACGCATATTCAGCACGCCCGCGAGGGCATCGTCGTGGATATTAAGATCACGCTGCCTGGCGGGGTCAACATTCCCCTGACGGTCAATGCGCTGCAAAAGCAGATCAAGCAATACATCACCTCCTGCAGCGGCGTGGACGTGCACAAGGTGCGCGTGATGGTGGAGACCGACGCGCGCGCGGCTTCCGATACGGACGCGCAGCCTGTGGCGGACGCACCCATTCCCACAGCGGCAGCGCCCCTGGCGGAGGGCATCGAAGAGCCGATTTTCCGCCATGTGGAAGAGGCGGCGAGCTATGCTGTTTCTGACGGGGAGCAACCCGACGGCAGCCAGGAGACGGAGGCCCGGCCGGATGCTGTGCCGGATGCGCCGGCGAATGAGCGGGAGGAAGATGAATCCGCGCCGGATGCGCCTGCGCGGCGGGAAGCAACAGCCGTGGAGAGCGTTGAAGGGGAGGAGAATGCGTAATGGAAACCGGTGAAAAAAAGAACTTGCTTCGTGTGGGTACGCCGCTGTGCGGCCTGGTCTGCGGAATGGTAGGCGTGGTGATTGCGCTCATGCTGCTGCTGCTGGGATTCTGGCGTGCGCTGTTTGTGACGCTGTTCTTTGCGGCAGGCTATTTTGTGGGCGCGTTCCAAAATAAAACGGAACTCATCAAGGGCTGGATCAATCGCCTCTTCCCGCCGAAGGGCGAGTGAAGGAAGATACAAACGATACGGAATAACGGGGAGTGTTGAAAACCATGGCGCGTTCGATTGCCAGGCAGGCTGCCATGCAGCTTTTGTATGAACGCCTGTCCGGCGGAGAGGCTGACGACGAATCGCTCGATCTGGTTTACGAGCAGCTATCCATGGCGCAGCCGGAGGGCAGCGCCCGGCTCAGACCCAGCAAGGACGAGCGTCAGTACATCAGCGATGTGCTGACCGGCGTGGAGGAGTATCAATCCGAGCTGGATGACAGCATTGAAAAGCACAGCACCGGAGCATGGACGCTCAGCCGCGTGCCGCATGTGGACCTGAGCATTCTGCGGCTGGCGGCCTATGAACTGTACCATCGCGCAGATGTGCCCGACAACGTCGCGGTCAGCGAAGCCATGGAAATGGCCAATCGCTACAGCGAGCCCAAGAGCGGCCGCTACATCAACGGCGTCCTGGGCGCAATGGTACGCGACAAGCAGGAGTCAAAGGCATAAGCGCCCGCATGGGGGAAAGGAGCGGGCCAATGCGCGTGACCCTGGGTTTTGACACCAGTTGCTATACCACCTCCGCGGCGGCGGTGGACGAGCATGGCACGGTGGTAGCCGCTGAACGCATGCTCCTGCCTGTTCGGGAGGGACAGCGCGGCCTTCGCCAGAGCGAGGCCGTTTTTGCGCATGTGCGGCAAATGCCCCAGGTGATGGAGGCATTGAGCCGCCGGCTGGCGGGCGTGCAGGTCGTCGCCGTGTGCGCCTCCGCGCGTCCGCGCGACGGGGAGGACAGCTATATGCCGGTATTCACCGTGGGGCTGGGCCATGCCTCTGTGCTGGCCTCCACGCTGGGGGTGCCGCTGTATGAAACCTCGCACCAGCAGGGGCACATTGCCGCGGGGCTGATTGGCAACGCCGCGCCGAAAGGGCCGTTTGTGGCGCTGCATTTGAGCGGTGGCACCACCGAACTGCTGGACTGCCGCGAGGGCAGGCTTGAGCTGCTCGGTGGCAGCGAGGACCTGCATGCGGGCCAGCTGGTGGACCGTGTGGGCGTGGCCCTGGGCCTGCCCTTTCCGGCTGGTCCGGCGCTGGAAAGGCTGGCCGTGGCCTGTCCGGAGAAGGCAGCGGCGTTGCTTCCTGCCAGCGTGTCGCGCGACGGCCTTTCCTGCCACCTCTCCGGCGTGGAAACGCAGGCGCAGCGCCTTATTCGCGCGGGTGAGCTCTCCCGCGAACGCATTGCCGCCGAGGTGTATGACGTGCTGGCGCGCACGGTGGCGCGTCTGCTCGACGGCGCGTGCAGGCGAACGGGCGCGCGACAGGCGCTGGTGGTGGGCGGCGTGGCATCCTCGGCGCTGCTCCGGCGGCTGGTTGGGGACAGATTGAGCCGCTTGAGGTCGCCCGTGCGGGTCCTTTATGGACAGGCACAGTACAGCGCCGATAACGCTGCGGGCGTGGCAAGCATCGGCATGCAGCGTTATCTGGAGGAACATTCATAAAGAGGGAGGAGATTTCATATGCCGGCACAGCTTTTGGACGGCAAGGCTATGGCCGCTGAACTGGAGGAAGAGCTGAAAAAGCGCGTGGAGGCGCTGAAGGAAAAGGGATATACGCCCGGTCTTACGGTTATTCTGGTGGGCGACGATCCCGCCAGTCAGACCTATGTCAGCAACAAGGAGAAGGCCTGCGCGCGTCTGGGCATTCGCTCGCGCACACTGCGTATGCCTGCCGATACCACCCAGGAGACGCTGGAAGCAGCCATCCGTGAGGCGAATGCGGACCCGTCCGTCAACGGCATTCTGGTCCAGCTGCCCCTGCCGCGCCATCTGGACGGCGACCGGGCGCTTTCGCTCATCCTGCCCGAAAAGGACGTGGACGGCTTCCACGATATCAATGCGGGCCGGCTGTCGCGCGGGCTGGACTGCGTGGTGGCCTGCACGCCCAAGGGCGCGCTGCATATGCTCAAGCGCGCGGGCATTCCCATCAGCGGCAAGGAAGCCGTGGTCGTAGGCCGCAGCAACATCGTCGGCAAGCCCATGGCGCTGCTGCTGCTTCAGGAAAACGCGACCGTTACCATCTGCCACAGCCGCACGGTAGACCTCGCCTCGCATACCCGCCGGGCTGATATTCTGGTGGCCGCTATCGGCAAGCCGCGCTTTATTACTGCGGATATGGTCAAGGACGGCGCTGTGGTGGTGGACGTGGGCATCAACCGTGTGGATGGCAAGCTGTGCGGCGACGTGGATTTTGGGCCCGTGTCGCAGAAGGCTTCTTATATTACCCCGGTTCCCGGCGGTGTGGGCAAGATGACCATCGCCATGCTGATGGATAACACCGTGGCGGCGGCGGAAAAGGCGGCGGCCGCGCTGTGAGAGGGCTGACGCTCACCGTATCACAGCTCAACGAATATGTAAGGCGCTCGCTGGCGTCCGACCCCATGCTGCATGGTCTGTGTCTCACAGGTGAACTGAGCAATTTCAAGCGCCATACCTCCGGCCACTGGTACTTTACCCTCAAGGACGAAGAGGCGGCGATCAACTGCGCCATGTTTCGACAGGCGGCCATGGGCGTGCGGTTTCGCCCTGAAAACGGGCAGCGCGTGCGGCTGTTTGGCAGCGTGGGCCTGTACGCCCGTACAGGGGCCTATCAGTTTTATGCCGATGCCATGGAGCCTGACGGCCTGGGAGAGCTGTATCTGCGCTTTGAGGCGCTCAAGCAGAAGCTGGCTGCCGAGGGCTTGTTCGACCCGTCGCTCAAAAAGCCTCTGCCGCTGCTCCCACGCGGCGTAGGCATCGTGACCAGCCGGACCGGAGCCGTGGTGCATGACATCGCCCGCGTGAGCTGGCGGCGTTATCCGGGCATGCCGCTCTACCTCTGCCCTGTCAAGGTGCAGGGTGAGGGCGCTGCGGCGGAGATCGCCGCAGCCATCCGCCTGCTGGACGGGTTTGAGGGGGCCGAGGTCATCATCGTGGGGCGTGGCGGCGGCAGCATGGAGGACCTGTGGGCCTTCAATGAAGAGGTGGTGGCGCGCGCTATCGCACGCTGTCATACCCCCGTGGTCAGCGCCGTGGGACACGAAACCGACGTGACGATTGCGGATTTTGTGGCCGATGTGCGCGCACCCACGCCCTCAGCCGCCGCTGAGCTGGCCGTGCCGGAACGCGGGGCGCTGCTGGAGGCGGAGCAATCGCTCCTGCGGCGGATGAACGCGGCCTTTTCGCATCAGCTTGCGCAAAAGGGCCTGCGCCTGGCCGCGGCGCAGAAGCGGCTGGAGGCACAGTCTCCTGCGGGCGCGCGGGAACGCGCCGCCGCACGGCTGGCCGCTGCGCTGGCCGCGATGGATGCGGCCATGCGCCGCGCGCTGACGGCGCGCGGGCATGCGCTCAGGCAGGCGGCCCTTCGGCTGAGCGCAGCCGGTCCCGTGGAGACGATGCGGCGGGGATATGCCGTAGTGCTTTCGGGCGGGAAGGCGGTGCGCACCACGCAGGCGCTCCAGGCCGGCGACGCGCTTCAGATCGTGCTGGCGGACGGAAGGGCCGGCGCGCAGGTGACGTACGTGGAGAAAGGATGGACGGCCAATGGCGGGAAGAGCAGCGAAAAAGACGGTCAGTTTTGAGGACGGCCTGACCCGTCTGGAAGCGCTGGCGGCGCAGCTGGAGGCGGGGGAGCTTCCGCTCGAGGAGCTGCTCAAGCGCTACGAAGAAGGCGTGAAGCTGGCCACAGACCTGGAAAAGATGCTGGAGGCGGCCAAGGGCCGCATGCAGGAGATCACCGCGGGGCAGGGCGGCGCACCGAAGCTGACGCCCACGGAGATGGCGGAGCAGGGAAGCCTGCTGGATGCGCTGAAGGAAGAATGAAAGGAAGGGTCGTCATGGATGCATACCGCGAGGCGGTGGAGCAGGCGCTCTTGCAGTTTCCGCTGCTTATGCAGCAGGGCGACGAGCCTGTTACGCAGCCGCAGGAGGGCGGCTGGGAAGCGGACATGCCCCCGCAGCCCCTGCGCAGCGCCATGCGTTACAGCCTGCTGCTGCCGGGAAAACGGCTTCGGCCCGTGCTGCTGCTGGCCGCCTACCACCTGGTACGCGACGATTGGGAGCATGCATTGCCCTTTGCCTGTGCCATGGAAATGATCCATACCTATTCGCTTATCCATGATGATCTGCCGGCGATGGATGACGACGCCCTGCGTCGGGGCAAGCCCACCAATCACCGCGTGTTTGGTGAGGCTGTAGCGATCCTGGCGGGGGACGGCCTTTTGAACCTCGCCTATGAAACCATGCTTTCGGCGCCCATTGCGGCGGAGCGGCCGGAACAGGCGGTCCGGGCAGCGGGGGAGATCGCAAGGCGCGCGGGCGTCTGCGGCATGATCGCCGGTCAGACCGCCGATGTGACGCTGGAGGGCCATGCGCCCACGGCGGAGAGCGTGCGGTACATCCATCTGCACAAGACCGCTGACCTGCTTACCGCGCCGGTGGTGGCAGGACTCATGCTGGCCGGGGCCACAGAGGCGCAGCTGGAGGCAGGCCGCGCCTATGGCCGGGGCATAGGCCTGGCGTTCCAGATCGTGGATGACCTGCTGGACCTGGAGGGAGACGTGAGCCTGCTGGGCAAGGAAACCGGCATGGACGCGCAGCGCGGCAAGCAGACCTGGCCTGCCGCCTTCGGTGTGGAAAGGTCCCGCCAGGACGCCGGGAAAGCCATTGAACAGGCTGTTCAAGCGCTTTCGCCCTTCGGAGAGCGGGGGGCGTATCTGCGCGAGCTGGCCCGAAAGACCCTTGTGCGCAAGGCCTGAATGTTGTATCATGGTATAAGCTTTCGGAAGAGGAGAGGAAACGGGTGCACGCAATCTGGGAAATCTTTTTCAACCATGTGCTCATCGCTGCGCTGATCGGCTGGTTTGTGGCGCAGGGGTTGAAAATTCCCATTCACTATCTGGTGGAACACGAATGGGATCTGAGCCGTTTCCACGGTTCAGGAGGAATGCCCAGCTCCCATACGGCGATGGTGGTTTCCGCCGCCATCATGGTAGGCGCGACAAACGGGTATGCATCTGGGGTGTTTGCCGTCGCGGTGGTGGTGGCGCTGATCGTCATGTACGATGCGACCGGCGTTCGGCGCGAAACAGGTCGGCAGGCTACGGTGATCAATCAGATTCTGCAGGATGTGCTTATCAACGGAAAACCCATCTCGGATGCGGAGATGAAGGAACTGGTGGGCCACAAGCCCATCGAGGTAGCTGGCGGCGCGCTGGTGGGCCTGGTGGTGGCAGGAATCTATATCTTGGCTTTGGCCGGTCGGGCCTGATCGTGGAAGGAGTTGTTTGCCATGGATCATTTTATGGAAGAGGTTGTCGTCAAGCATAACCGGGGTGTGGAGAATGCGCTCTATATTCTGTCCAATATCGTGATGGTGCTTTCGGCACTGTGGGCCCTGATGTGCATTCAGATGCTGTTTATGCAGTTCAGCATCTATGGCCTGATTGAGGCGCTGCTGACGGCCGGCGTAGCGGTGCTGCTGTTTTTGCGCCGCGATCGTCTGCGCACCGAGTACGAGTATACCTTCACCAACGGCGATCTGGATTTTGCCCAGGTATTCAACAACCAGAAGCGCAAAACGCTCGGCACCATGCGCGTGAAGAATGTGGAGGCGTTCGGTCCGGTGGATTCCAACGCTTTCCGCAAGCTCATCAATATGCCCGGGCTCACCCGCCGCAACTGGTTTTTGAACCGTGGCGCAAAGCTGTATTATTTCTATTATCAAAAGGAGAACCAGAAGACCATCATCATTCTGGAACCCTCCGACGAGCTGGTGGAAATGATCCGCAAATACCTTCCGCATGGGGCGTATCAGGAATGAGCATGCAGGTTTATCTGGATAACAGCGCGACGACCCGCCCCTGTCCGAAGGCGGTCGAGGCTGTTGCTCAAAGCATGACGGAAGCGTTCCACAACCCTTCCGCGCTCTATGCGCCCGCCATGCGGGCCGAGCATGCCCTGGCGGATGCGCGCCGTGCCATTGCTGCCACGCTCGGCGCGCAGGAAAAAAACGTAATCTTCACCTCCGGCGGCACCGAGAGCGATAACCTCGCCATCTGGGGCCGTTTGGACGCCATGCACCATCCGGGTGAGGTGCTCTATACCGCCGCCGAGCACGAGGCGGTCAAGAATGCCTGCCTGGAGGCCCAGGCGCGTTATGGGGTGGCGGCGCGGGAAATTCCGCTCCTTCCCAGCGGCACGGTGGACTTGGCTGCGCTGGAAGGCATGCTGGGACCGCAGACCGCGCTGATTTGCGTGATGCAGGTATGCAACGAAACCGGCGTCATCATGCCGGTGAAGGAAATCTGCGAGCTGCGTGACCGCCTTGCCCCGCAGGCTGCCATCCATGTGGACGGCGTGCAGGGATATCTCCGCGTGCCATTTTCGTTCAAGGAAACCAAAGTCGATTCCTATGCCCTCAGCGCGCACAAGATTCACGGCCCAAAGGGCGTGGGTGCGCTGGTGCTGGCGGACGGCGGGCGCATCAAGCCCATCATGGCCGGCGGCGGCCAGCAGGGAGGCCTGCGCAGCGGCACGGAGAATACCAGTGGCATTGCCGGCATGGTTGCCGCGGTGCAGAGTTACCCTTTTGATGCCATGGAGCGCATGCGCGGTCTCAAGCGGCTGCTCCTGTCGCTTTTGACGGAGGCGCTGCCGGAAACGACGGTGGCGGGCCTTCCCGTGGATGACCCCATGAGCGCGGGGCATATCCTCAACGCGTCCTTTCCCCCGGTGCGGGCGGAAACGCTCCTGCACGCACTGGAGGCGGACGGCATCTGCGTGGGGACCGGATCGGCCTGCTCGTCCAAAAAGGGGCGCCGTTCGCCGGTGCTTACCGCCATGCATCTGCCGCCGCAGGTGATGGACGGCGCCATCCGCATGAGCCTGTGTCCCTTCAATACCGAGGAGGAAATGCGTTACACGGCTGAAAAGATCATCGAAAGGGTCGGTCAACTGCGCCGGTTTACGCGCCGCTGATGCCAAAGGAGGAAGAAACCACCGTGCGCGAGGTTTTGCAGGTTCGCTATGGCGAAATTTTTCTCAAGGGGCTCAACCGCCCCACTTTTTTACGTATGCTGGTGGACCGCGTGCGCGACGCGGTCAAGGCGGTCGGCGGCCATGTATGGCTCAGTGACGGCCGCATCTATGTCAGCGATGCGGCTGATATGGATGAGGCCATCCGCCGCGTGACCAAGGTGTTTGGCGTGCACAGCGTATGCCGCGCCATCGAGATGGAAAAGGATAGCTTTGAAGCCCTCTGCGTCCAGGCCGCAAAGCTGATGGAAGGATACCAGGGCACCTTCAAGGTCAACGCCCGCCGCAGTGACAAGCGCTATCCCATGGATTCGCCCACCATCAACGTGGAGATGGGCGCATATCTGCTGGAGCATCTGCCGGGGCTCAAGGTGGACGTGAAAAACCCGGAGGTCGTGCTTTCGGTGGAGATCCGCGACCTGGCCTACCTGTATACCCATCCCATTCCCGCGGTGGGCGGCATGCCGGTAGGGTCCAACGGCAAGGCTACGCTGCTGCTTTCCGGCGGCATTGACAGCCCCGTGGCGGGCTGGATGATCGCCAAGCGCGGCGTGCGCGTGGATGCGGTGCACTTCTATTCCTTTCCGTATACCAGCGAGCGGGCGCGCGAAAAGGTGTTGGACCTTGCCCGTATTCTCAGCGAAAGCCTGTGCGGTGTGCGTGTGCATGTGGTGCCGTTTACCGACATCCAGATGCAGATTCACGAAAAGTGCCATGAGGACTACACCACCATCATCATGCGCCGCTATATGATGCGCATTGCCAACGCCATCGCCAGAAAGGAACATTCCCAGGCGCTCATCACAGGGGAGAGCATCGGTCAGGTGGCCAGTCAGACCATGCATGCCCTTGGCTGCACGGATGCCGTGGCGGACATGCCGGTGTTCCGCCCGCTGATCGGATTTGACAAATCCGAGATTATTGAAATTGCGCAGAAGATCGGCACGTTTGAAACTTCGTCCCTGCCGTATGAGGACTGCTGCACCGTCTTTACGCCGCGGCATCCCGCCACCAAGCCGAAGATGGAGATTATTCTCGACGGCGAAAGCAAGCTGGACAGCGACGCGCTGATCGCCGCCGCGCTGGAGGGCACCGAGGTTGTCGGCCTTTAAGGCAGCCAGGAGACAAACGCCGCCAGCGCCAGCCCGGGAAGCCCCAGAAAGCCCGCACTGGCCGCGGAAAGCGGCCCCTGTGGGAAGCTGAGTCCCAGCGGCGAGAGCCCCAGCCAGCACAGATAGCACAGGATGATACCCGCACACATCCGTTCCACCACCCGCATCACCCCCCGACGGGGCGCTGCGCGCATGCAAAGGGGATAGCTTACGCCAATCGCTGCCGCTACCATGGCCACCGCCAGAAGCCTGTCCGTCATGTCCGGCTCACCTCCGCTACCAGCCTATGTCCCGATGGAGAGGGATAGACGCGTATCAATAAATTGTGAAGGTTTTATCAATTCGGGGCTTGCGACGCGGGAACGAATGATGTATAATCTCCTGTGGGATAAATTTGGTCATGCGGGACGTGATTTGTCCCGAATAGGAAGGATGCAATGGAGGACGGTTATTTTACCCTGATGCAGCAGCTGGCTCCGGATCTGGCGCAGGAAATCGAACTGCGTGCGCTGGTATTGGAACGCATCGGCGCGCTGCAGCCCGTGGGCAGACGGCAGCTGGCCGCCCGGCTCAACCTGCCGGAGCGCGAGGTACGCACGGTGGCGACGCTGCTGAAAAAGCATGGCCTGATTACGCTGGATGCGGCGGGAATGTGCCTGACTCCGGCGGCGGAGAGCGTGTTGCCCATGGCCCGGCGCTTCAGCCGGGATTTGAAGGGACTGACCCGGCTGGAGACGGCGCTGGCCGAGCAGCTGGGAGTAGACAAGGTGTGTGTGGCCGCCGGAAATGCCGATACAGATCCGCATGTGCTGGGCGAGGTGGGCCGCATTGCCGGCACTCGCCTGCGAGGCTTTTTGCAGACGGGGTGTACGCTGGCCGTAACGGGAGGCAGCACCATTCGCGAGGTGGCTTTTGCGGTGCCCCAGGGCACGCCCATGAATGTGATGGTGGTACCCGCGCGCGGCGGAATGGGCGGCGCGCTGGAAACCCAGGCCAATACCCTCGCCTGTGAGATCGCCCGCCGCCTGGGCGGCCATCACCGCATGATGCATCTCCCCGACCACCTGGACGAACAGGCGTTACAGGAGATGCGCAAGCTGACCGAGATTGACGAGACGCTGGCGCTTTTGGAGCGCGCGGACGTGGTGCTGCATGGCGTCGGCCGCGCGGATGACATGACCCAGCGCCGGCAGCTTCCCGGCCCGGTGAGTGCCGAGGTACTGCGTAAGGGAGCGGTGGCCGAGGCGTATGGCTGCTACTTTGACCGAAGGGGCCGGCTGGTCTATTCCGCCTCCACCGTGGCGCATAACCTGGGCGCGCTCAAGCCCGATTGCGCCATGATCGCCGTGGCTGCCGGAGCAAAGAAGGCAGAGGCCATCGCGGCGGTGATGAAAAGCCGCCGGCACGCCATGCTGGTCACTGACGAAGGGGCGGCCAAGGCTATTCTGGGCGAAACCCCCTAACCAATGCTTGCACGTCCGGAAACGGACTTTGCAATACCAACACAATGAATTTACCAGGACGGAGGAGTGTACGTTATGGCGAAGAAAACCATCGAGGACATTCAGGTCAAAGGCAAGAGAGTGCTTGTCCGCTGCGATTTTAACGTGCCCATGGACGAAAACAAGGTCATCACCGACGAAAACCGGCTGCGTGGCGCGCTGCCCACCATCAAGTACCTGATGGAGCACGGCGCCAGAGTGATCCTGTGCTCCCACCTGGGCCGCCCCAAGGGCGAGTTTAACATGAAGTATTCCCTCAAGCCCGTCGCCAAGCGCCTCAGCGAAATGCTGGGCGTGGAGGTGAAGATGGCCGATGACGTGATCGGCCCCTCCGCCAAGGCGCTGGCTGCCAGCCTCAAGGATGGCGAGGTCATGCTGCTGGAGAACGTCCGCTTCCATAAGGAAGAGGAAAAGAACGATCCCGCCTTTGCCAAGGAGCTGGCTTCCCTGGCTGAAGTGTATGTCAACGACGCCTTCGGCACCGCGCACCGTGCGCATGCCTCCACCGAGGGTGTGACCCATTACCTGACTCCCTCCGTGGCCGGCTTCCTGATCGGCAAGGAGCTGAGCATCATGGGCAAGGCCCTGGAGGACCCGGCCCGTCCCTTCGTGGCGATTCTCGGCGGCGCAAAGGTATCCGACAAGATCGGCGTCATCAACAACCTGCTGGAAAAGGTCGATACCCTGATCATCGGCGGCGGCATGAGCTACACCTTCCAGAAGGCACTGGGACTTAGCATTGGCAAGAGCCTGTGCGAAAATGACAAGATTGAGCTCGCCAAGGAGCTGATGGCCAAGGCCAAGGAAAAGGGCGTTAAGCTCCTGCTGCCTGTGGATAACGTGTGCGGAGACAGCTTCAGCAACGACGCCAAGCGCATCACCGTATCCGCCAAGGACGGCATTCCGGATGATTACGAGGGCATGGACATCGGACCCGAAACCGCCAAGATCTACGCCGACGTGGTCCGCGAAGCGGGCACCGTGGTGTGGAACGGCCCCATGGGTGTGTTCGAGTTTGAAAACTTCGCCGTGGGCACCCGTGCCGTGGCTCAGGCCATGAGCGAGTGCAAGGGCGTGACCATCATCGGCGGCGGCGACAGCGCGGCGGCGGTCGAGCAGATGGGCTATGCCGACAAGGTGACGCATGTGTCCACCGGCGGTGGCGCGAGCATGGAATTCCTGGAGGGCAAGACCCTTCCCGGCGTGGCCGCGCTCAACGACAAGTAAGACCTTTTCCGTTGCGCAGGCTGTAAACCGGCCTGCGCAACATTTGCGCGCCGCAAAGCGGTTTCATGCAGCCGAAATGCGGTTACCATAGATGTGTCCCAATGATTTTCAAAGTGAGGTACAAATCATGCGTAAGCCTATCATTGCCGGCAACTGGAAGATGAACAAGACCCCTGAGGAAGCCCGCGAACTGGTCGCCGCCCTCGTGCCCGCCGTGAAGGATGCGGACTGCGACGTGGTGGTATGCGTGCCCGCGACGGATTTTGCCGCCGTAAAAGAGGCCGCCCAGGGCAGCAACATCCATCTGGGCGCACAAAACGTGCATTTTGCCAAGAGCGGCGCCTATACCGGCGAACTCAGCGCCGACATGCTCAAGGCCTGCGGCGTGGAATATGTGGTTATCGGCCACAGCGAGCGCCGTCAGTACTTTGGCGAAACGGACAAGACCGTGAACCTCCGTGTGCGCGCGGCGGTGGATGCGGGCCTGACCCCCATCATTTGCGTGGGCGAGCTCAAGGATGAGCGCGAGAGCGGCTACACCGATACCATCGTGGAGTATCAGACCCTGATGGCGCTGCATGGCCTGACCGATGAGCAGATCAAGAATGCCGTGATCGCCTACGAGCCCGTCTGGGCTATCGGCACCGGCCTCACCGCTACCGACGAGCAGGCGAACGAGACCATCGGCGTGATCCGCAAGGCCGTCGCCCGCAAGTACGGCCAGGATGTGGCCGATGCGGTGCGCATCCAGTATGGCGGCAGCATGAACCCCAAGAATGTCAAAGGGCTCATGGCGCAGCCCGAAATCGACGGTGGCCTCATCGGCGGTGCCAGCCTCAAGGCCCCCGACTTTACCCAGGTGGTTCTCTACAACAAGTGACCAGAGAAAAAGGAGCAGCTAAACCATATGCAAAAAACCATGACGGCCCTTATCATCATGGACGGTTTCGGCATCAACCCCGCTCATGAGGGCAATGCGATCTATCAGCAGGGCACGCCCAGGCTGGACGCGCTCATGGCCCGCTATCCGCACACCAAACTGGGTGCAAGCGGTATGGACGTGGGTCTGCCCGATGGCCAGATGGGCAACAGCGAGGTCGGCCACCTCAACATCGGTGCGGGCCGTATCGTCTATCAGGAGCTGACCCGTATCACCAAGGACATTCAGGACGGGACGTTCTTTGAAAAGGCACCGCTGATTCATGCCATGGACACGGCCAAGGAAACCGGAAAGAGCGTTCATCTGATGGGCCTGGTCAGCGATGGCGGCGTGCACAGCCACAATACGCATCTGTATGCCCTCTTGGAGATGTGCAAGCGCCGCGGAGTGAAGAAGGTCTATGTGCATTGCTTCCTGGATGGGCGCGATGTGCCGCCCACCAGCGGCATCGACTATGTGCGCGAGCTTCAGGCCAAGATGGACGAGATCGGCGTGGGCAAGATCGCCACGGTGATGGGCCGTTACTGGGCCATGGACCGCGACAACCTATGGGATCGCGTGCAGAAGGCCTATGACGCCATGGTGCTGGGTCAGGGCCAGGCGGCGGCGGAAACTGCCGTGCAGGCCGTGGAGCAGAGCTATGCCAAGGAGGAGACGGACGAGTTCGTCAAGCCGACCGTTGTGCTGGAAAACGGCCGGCCCGTGGCCACCATCGGCGAGGGCGACAGCGTGATCTTCTTTAACTTCCGCCCCGACCGTGCCCGCCAGCTCACCCGCACCTTCATTCAGCCCGATTTTACCGGCTTCCCGCGCGGGAAGGGCTATTTCCATGTCAACTTTGTCAGCATGACGCAGTATGACGAGACCTTTACCGGTCTGGAGGTAGTCAATCCGCCCGAAACGCTGAAGAACACCCTGGGCGAGTACCTCTCCAAGCTGGGCAAGACGCAGCTGCGCATTGCGGAAACCCAGAAGTACGCCCATGTTACCTTCTTCTTTAACGGCGGCGTGGAAAAGCCCAACGAGGGCGAGGACCGCGTGCTGATTCCCTCCTCCAAGGTGGCTACCTTTGACATGAAGCCCGAGATGTCCGCCTACGAGATCACGGACAAGGCGATTGAGCTCATCAATGAAAAGAAGTACGACGTGATGATTCTCAACTTCGCCAACTGCGACATGGTGGGCCATACCGGCGTGATGGAGGCGGCCATGAAGGCTGTCGCCGCCGTGGACGAGTGCGTGGACCGCGTGGTCAAGGCCGTTCTGGACAACGGCGGGCGTGCTTTCGTCACGGCCGATCACGGCAACGCGGACCAGATGGTGGACCCCGAAACGGGAGAGCCCTTCACCGCTCATACCACCAACCCCGTGCCCTTCATTGCGATCGGACCGGAAATGGTGGGCAAGAAGCTGCGCGAAGGCGGCCGCCTGGCCGATATCGCGCCCACGATGCTGGACAGCATGGGGATTCCCGTACCTGCCGAGATGACGGGTAAATCGCTCATCGTGAAATGACGCACAAGGGATAACCCCCTCAGGCTCTCCGGAGGCAATGCTGCTCCGGAGAGCCTTTTTGCGCGTGGTTGATTGCTGGCAAGCCGGATTTCTTTTGGCATGCAAAAGGCCCCGAAGCTTAGCCGCTTCGGGGCCTTTTTTCTCTTTCTGTGGATTATTCCGCGGTGGTTTCCGCGGTGGTTTCGGCGGCGGGCACCTCAAAGGTGGGAGCGAAGCCGCTTTCCACGATCAGGTCGTACACCTTCTGGGTATAGATGACCTGCTCCAGCGCCTTGACCCAATCGGCCTCGGCGTTTTCGGGCTTGACCACGATCACGTTCACATACGCCTGGGCCGCCTCGCTGTCAGCGGTCTCGGCATAGAGGCCGTCCACATAGGGGACCAGGTCCACCAGCGTAGCGTTGTTGCCGTTGATCACCGCATAGGCGGCATCCTCGCGCAGGCCGGGGATCTGCTCGGCGGCCACTTCGACGATCTCGAGATTGTAGGGGTTCTCGGCGATGGTTTCCTTGGTGTTGAGGCTCTCCAGCGTGGTGTCTTCGGGGAGGGTAATCAGGCCGGCATCCTCAAGGAGCATCAGCGCACGGTTTTCGTTCACGGCGTCGTTGGGAACCAGAATCTTGTCACCCTCGGCGATGTCATCCAGGCTGGTCTTGGTGCCGGGATAGATGGCCATGGGCTCAAAATGGGTAAACACCACGGGCACCAGCTGCTCCTCTTCGGGGAAGTCCTTGTTATAGCCTTCCAGATAGGGAATGTGCTGGAAGAAGTTGGCCATGACGGAACCGTCCATGGTAGCGGGATTTTCGGTGGTATAGTCGGCCGTCACAATTAGGTCAAGCTCATAGCCCAAAGCGGCCATATCATCTTTGACGGCTTCCAGTATTTCGATGTGCGGATTGGGGGTGCCAATAATAGAAACGGTTTCAGCGGCAAAGGCGGTAGAAACGCTGATGGCAAGGGCGAGGGAAAGAACCAGGGCGATAACCTTTTTCATGCGGGTCAGTCTCCTTTCCAAAGTTAACGGTGTTTATGGTCCAGGCTTCGCGTGGTGCGCGTGCCGAAGACGGTGATGAACTGTACCAGGAACACCAGCATCAGGCTGGCGGAGTACATCATGTCGTACTTGCGGATATTGAGGCCCTTGACGATGGCCAGGGTACCCAGGCCGCCGCCGCCGATGGTGCTGGCCAGTGCTGTATAGCCCAGAATGGTGGTGATGCTGATGGCAGCGCCATTAACCAGGGAGGGCAGGGCCTCGGGCAGGAGCACCTTGAAAATGATCTGCCGGTTGGTGGAGCCCATGGATTGCGCGGCCTCGATGATGCCGTGATCCACCTCGGCAAGGGAGCTCTCCACCATGCGGGCGATGTAGGGGAAGGCGCTGATGACCAGCGGGAAGATGACCGATCTTGTGCCAATGGAGCTGCCCATCACCAGGCGGGTGACGGGGAATAGCACCGCGATCATGATAACGAAGGGAATCGAGCGCAGGAAGTTGATCGCCACGCCCAGAATCGCGTTGAAGGTGACAGAGGGCATGATGCCGCCACGGCGGGTCACCACCAGCAGCACGCCCAGCGGCAGGCCAATCAGATAGGCGATGGCGCTGCTCCACAGGGTCATGTACAGCGTTTCCACCGTACCTTCCCACAGCATGGGCAACAGCTGATCCCAGGTCATGACACATGCACCTCCTCTACGGTCAGGCCCTCAAGGGCCAGGTACTCCATCACGCGCTTGACGTCCTCGGGGTCCTGCGGGCGGGCAATGAGCATCTGCCCGTAGGCCTTCTGGTTGAGCTGGCGGATGTCGGCGGAGAGGATGTTGACATCCAACCCACAATCCTTGACCAGCTTGCTGATGATGGGCTTTTCGGCGGCCTCGCCGTCAAAGACGATGCGGATGGCCGGCTGCGGGGGAATTTCCTCCTGCTCGGGCAAAATGCCAAACAGCCTGCGGCCCGCAGCTGACTTGGTGTGCATGAACACGTCGTCCACGGTGCCCTGCTCGGCGAGCTTGCCGCCGTCCAGAATGGCCACCTTGTTGCAGATCTGGCGGATCACGGCCATTTCATGGGTGATGAGCACCACCGTGATGCCCAGCTCCCGGTTGATCTTTTGCAGCAGCGAAAGGATGCTCTGCGTGGTCATGGGGTCCAGGGCGCTGGTCGCTTCGTCGCAAAGGAGCATTTCCGGATCGCTGGCCAGGGCGCGGGCAATGGCGACACGCTGCTTCTGACCGCCGCTGAGCTGGGCCGGATAGGCGCTGGCCTTGTCCTCGAGCCCTACGATCTTTAGCAGCTCGATCACGCGCTCATTGGCCTGCTTCTTGGGCACCCCGGCGATCTCCAGCGGGTAGCGCACGTTTCGTGCCACGGACTTTTGCATCAGGAGGTTAAACTGCTGGAAGATCATCGCCATGCGGCGGCGGGTCTGGCGAAGCTGCTGCTTGCTCATGGCCAGAATGTTTTCGCCGTCGATGAAGATCTGCCCGTCGGTGGGGGTATCCAGCCGGTTGAGGCAGCGGATCAGCGTGCTCTTGCCCGCGCCGCTCATGCCGATGATGCCGTAGATATCGCCCTTGTCAATGGTCAGGCTGATGTTGCTCAGGGCGTGAACCTCGCCGCCGGGTATGGGGTAATCCTTGCACAGGCCGCGTATCTCGATCTGCGGTTTCTGCTCCATCCTCTGCACACCTTTCTCATGGTCAGCCGATGAAAAAACCCACTTCGCGCATTTGCGAAGCGGGCTTCAATGGCATGGCACCTGTCAAGCGACGCAACACAAATAGCACGGGCTGAAATCGCACGCGCACATCATGTTCATTCGCATGGCACATAGGTTCGTCACGGGCGACTCCTCCCTTCGCTCACATTGCGCAGTTTGAGATTGGTGGCATGTTACCACAGATTCTGCGGATTGTCAACCGGTTTTGGAAAAAAGGAAACGATTTATACAATCAAAGTACAATCGTTCGGATGGGATCACTCGTCGCTTTTGGCCTCGTCGCGGGCTTCGCGCGCGATGATATGCTTTCGGAGGAGAAGGTTGATATACTGCGAAAAGGAACGGTCCGTTTCCTCGGCAAAAAGGCGAATCTTTTCGATGACATCCTCATCCAGCGTAATGCTGACACTTTTCTTTAGCGGCTTCAATCTTCTCACCTCTCACATATCATAATATTGAATCGTTTGTAACATTGAAAAATATTATATAATCGTGTAATATAGTGTAATACAATATTATATTGATGATGTGGAGGAGAAATTATGCAGCTTTTTGACGCAATCGAAAACTGCTTCCCCGCGATGGAGAAGCAGTATCAGGAAATCTGTCCGCCGCCGGAGGATTTCTGGCCCCCGGTACTGATGGAGCGCGCGCTGCGGGAGGAAATGGTGGACTGGACGCAGATGCACCTGCTCACCCCCGGCCTGACCGCCCTGTTTGAACAAGCGGGTGTAACAGACCGGGGCATGATGGCGCGCACCATGGTGCAGTGGTTCTACTACGACAAATACAGCTGCGAATAGTCTCGCTCAGCCGTGCAGGTACTGGTTCTGCTCTTGAGTGAGCGTATCAATCTTCACGCCCAGCGCGGTCAGCTTGCGAAGCGCCACCTCGCCGTCGATGTCGCGGGGCACGTCGTAGAGCGCGGGCGGCATCTCGCGGCCCTTCTGCGCCAGACGCAGCGCGCAAAGCGCCTGCAGGGCGAAGCTCATGTCCATGATCTCCACCGGGTGTCCGTCGCCCGCGGCCAGGTTCACCAGCCGGCCCTCGGCCAGCAGGAACACGGTACGGCCGTTTTCCAGCCGGAAGCCTTCGATGTTCCTGCGCGCCTCGTAATGTTCCACGGCCATGGCGCGCAGGCCCGCCACATCCACCTCCACGTCGAAGTGGCCGGCGTTGCACATCATGGCGCCGTCCTTCATCAAAAGCATATGCGCGGGGGTCACCACGTCGCGGCAGCCGGTCACGGTGATGAACAAATCGCCCAGCGGCGCTGCCTTCTCCATGGGCATCACGGTGAAGCCGTCCATCACAGCTTCGATGGCGCGGACAGGGTCTACCTCGGTCACGATCACCTTGGCGCCCAGGCCCTTGGCGCGCATGGTCACACCCTTTCCGCACCAGCCGTATCCGGCGACAACCACGGTAGATCCGGCCACGTTCAGGTTGGTGGTGCGCATGATGCCGTCCCACACGCTCTGGCCGGTGCCGTAGCGGTTGTCAAAGAGATGCTTGCAGTCCGCGTCGTTGATGCTGAACATGGGGAAGTTCAGCTTGCCAGCGGCCGCACGGCTGCGCAGGCGGATCACGCCGGTGGTGGTTTCCTCGCAGCCGCCGCGCAGGTTTTCGGCCCATTCCGGGTGTTCCTCGTGCAGAATGTGCACCATGTCGCCGCCGTCATCAATGAGCACGTCGGGCTTTTCGCTCAGGGCGCGGCACAGATAGTCGTGGTATTCTTCCGCGGTGCAGCCGTGGGTGGCGTAGACGGTCACGCCGCTTTCGCTGAGCGCAGCGCATACGTCGTCCTGGGTGGAGAGGGGATTGCTGCCCGTCGCAAAGACGTCGGCGCCGCCCTGATGCAGCACCTGGGCCAGATAGGCGGTCTTGGCCTCCAGATGAATGGAGACGGCCACCTTCAGCCCTTCCAGCGGGCGGTCGCGCTTCAGGTCCTGCGCAATGCCATCCAGCACCGCCATGTGGCGGCGGGCCCATTCGATCTTCTGCCGCCCCTGCGGCGCGAGGGATGCGTCCCGGATGATGGATGCCATGAAACTCACCTCATAATCAGATCATAGAGAGGGAAGTAAAGAAACGGAACCACGATGGCGGGCAGGAGATTGGCCACCTTGATATCCTTCTCCAGCAGCATATTCATGCCGATGCCCATGATGAGCAGCCCGCCCACGGCGCTCATCTCGGTGATGACCGCGTCGCTGAGCAGCGGGGCCACGGCGTTGCCCAAAAGTGCGATCGCTCCCTGATAGATCAGCACCGGCACAGCGGAGAGCATTACGCCAATACCCAGCGAGCTTGCGAAGATGACCGCCGTTACGCCGTCCAGCGCGGCCTTGGCGATCAGGGTGGAATGGTCGCCGCGGATGCCGCTGTCCAGCGCGCCCACCACGGCCATGGCGCCCACGCAGTAGACCAGGCTTGCGGTGACAAAACCCCTGGCAAAGGTGCTGCCCTCATCCTCGCCGCGGGTGAGCTTGCGTTGCGCCCACTGGCCCAGGCGGTTCATCCTGCCGTCGATGTCGATCAGCGCGCCTGCCACGCCGCCCAGCACCATGGAAAGAATGACGAGCAGCGTATTGTCCGTTTCAATCGCGCCCATGAGGCCAATGAGAATCACGCTCAGCCCCACGCCCTGCATCACCGTATGAGATACGGCGGGCTTCATTCCGCGCCGCAGCAAGAGGCCCAGACATGTGCCCAGCACGATGGCCGCGCAGTTGATCAGTGTACCGATCAAGAAATCGCCTTCTTTGATTTCAGAATGGCCGCACGCAAAAAACCGCCGGAAAATTGCGGCGGCTTTTTGCTCTCGGGCAAGATTTACTGCGCGGCCGCCGCGGTTTCCACGGGGTACACGCTGACCTGCTTCTTGTCGCGGCCCTTGCGCTCGAAGCGCACGATGCCGTCCACCTTGGCGTAGAGGGTATCGTCGCTGCCGATGCCCACGTTCAGGCCGGGATGGATGTGGGTGCCGCGCTGGCGCACAAGGATGTTGCCGGCGAGGGAGAACTGCCCGTCGGCGCGCTTGGGCCCAAGGCGCTTGCTTTCGCTGTCGCGGCCGTTACGGGTGGAGCCCATACCTTTTTTATGGGCGAAAAACTGAAGATTCAGCTTCAACATGATGATGTTCCTCCCATCAGATGATTTGTAAATAGGATGGATACTGCGCTGCAATGTCGAGGAAGCCCTGCTCGGCCGTGCGCAGGATGATCTGCGCGTCGTGCTCGCTGGCGGGGGAAAGGCCGCCGGGAAGCGATACCTGAATCATAGCGGGCTTCTGGGAAACCTCGGGGCAGATACCCGCAACGGTTTCCAGCGCATTGGCGCAGGTGGTGATGAGCACGCTGGCGGCCGCGCACACGATGTCCTCGCCCGCGGGGGCATACCCCGCATGGCCGCTGACCCGGATGCCGCACAGGCCGCGCGCGTCCCGCAGAAAGGTGACGGTTGTCATCAGCCGATCGCGGTGATCTCCACCTTGGTGTACGCCTGACGGTGGCCCGCCTTGCGGTGATAGTTCTTCTTGCTCTTGTACTTGTAGATGATGATCTTTTCGCCCTTGACCTGAGCGACCACCTTGCCCTCAACCTTGGCACCGGCCAAAGTGGGAGTGCCGACTTCCACGCCCTCGTCAGAGCCCAGCATCAGCACGTCGAAGCTGACCTTGCTGTCCACTTCCTGGTCCAGCTTTTCCACGTAGATAACGTCCCCCTGGGACACACGATACTGCTTGCCACCGGATACGATCACAGCGTACATGGCAAAGCACCTCCTGAATGATCTCGCCAAGCGACAAGGTGGCGCGTTTGGGCGCACTTCAAAACCCCGCTTGAGCGGCTTACCGAATAAAATTATCATAAAACCCGTGCACTGTCAAGGGTTTTGGCGAAATTTCGCCGCCTTTGCGCGCTAGGCGATGGGAATTTCCGCCGCCTGCGCGATGGAGTAGACATACCCGCGGAAGGAGCGCGAAAACCCTTCCACCACCTGCGTGGAAAACGGCCCCGCCGGATCGGACAGGCTGGCGGAGAGCTTGTCGCGCAGCTCGCGCCGCACGGATTCGCTCCTCAGGCGCTTTTCCAGATTGACCCGCCGGAGCACAAGCGGCACGTCGGCGCGCATCAGCGCCCCGGATACCGCGCTCCAACCCAGGAGCGACGCCACCGCGCCTACGGCCACGCCCGCCACAAAGCCCAGCGGCCCCGTGGCGATGAGGGCCACACCGCCTCCGCCGCAGAGCAGGCCCGCCGCCACGCTCACAATCACGCCCAGCACAGCGCCTGCCAGCGAAAGGCCCATCCAGTTTCCCGGCTTCAGCTGCACGCTGGCCGCGCCGGTGGCGGTCAGGTCCAGGCGCATCTGGCGGCGGGGGACCTCGAAGCGGTCGCAGATAGGGTCTACCATGGCCTGAAGCCGGTCTGTGAGCGAGGAAAGCCACACCCGCACGGCGGGCGCAAGCGTTTCTTCGGCCAGGGGCGAAGAGAGAATCCGCTCCACGCGCGCGGCAATACGGTCGTTCATCTCGCCCAGGGTGCGGATCTCCCCGCGCTTCCACTGCTGTGCGAGGGGGATGGCCGCCTCGTCCACAATCAGATCGCAAAGCAGCTTCGCTACTGCCGGAATCAGCGCGGGCAGGGACTCAGAGGCAATGGCGCTCACGCGCGCGTCGGTGATCTCCTCGCGGATGGCCTTGCGAAAGGCGCGCAGGTTTTCATCCACCCAGCCCGCGTAGGCCAGGCCCTTGGCGATGGAGAACTCCGGTTCCGGGCAGCTGACCACGACGGCGGCGGGGAATCTCTCCTGGCATGCCTCACGGAAAAACGGCATGCGCGAAGCGCCGCCGGTCAAAAGCAGCAGTTGGGGAGGACGCTCCGACGTGAGCCGGGCGGCGTTTGCCAACGCCTCCGATACGGCCTGCGAAAAGGACCGCCCGTCCAGCTCCGGCAGGGGATCGTCCACCAGATGGGAGGCTTCCTCGTTGTCGATTTGGAGCGTGAGGCGCTGCACGCCGTCGTAGCAGACCCGAAGCGTTTTTTTGGCCACCGGCGCGGCCTCGGTGGCCAGCCGGGTAAAATAATCCTCCTTGAGACGGCGCGCCTCAATTTCCAGATAGCTGTACCAGCTGCGGCTTTCCGAAAGCACGCTGCACAGGGTCGCACGGTCGCGGCTTCGCTCCACCGCGCGGCGAAGCAGCGCCGCATCCAGAAGGCCGCCGCCCAGCGCCGTTTCGCCAAAGGTGCCCACGCCCGTTTCGCGTCCGTCCACGATATAGGCAAAATCCAGCGTGGAACTGCCGATATCCACCACCAGCGCGCTTTCGTTGAGCACATCCACATCCAGCGCGACAGTGCGGGCGTACTTGGCATAGAGAAACGCCGCCCGCGATTCTGAAATCACCTGCGGATTCTCCACCCCCGCGCGCACCAGCAGATCGCGGTAGCGGGTGCGCGCAGCCGTGTTCCAGCCGGCCGGGCAGCCCACCACGAAGCGGTCGTCCGGACGCAGCGCGCCGGATTGGCGCAGGTCGCTCAGCACGCCCCGGACAAAGCGCACCACATCCTCGTAACTGGCAGGATCGGTCGTAAAGCGGCTTTTGAAGCGCACGCTCAGCTCCTGAGCCAGCGCGTCGGTCAGGGCGCGGTCGCCCACCACGATTTCGCCGCCCAGGAGGCCTACGGCGCTGAGCAGACTGGCGCTGCCGCATACGGGCAGAATCACCGGTTCAATGAGAGAGCCATGTTCAAAGGCGGCGACGGCGCTTTCACCGTCGCCCATATCAAAACCGATATATCGCATAGAAATCACCTTTCCGGCTCAGGCGGCGTCCGTGCGCACGGCGGCCGTGCCGCGCCTGAGAAGCCGCCGGTCCTCCAGGGACACGATGGCGGGCGACAGCGTGCGTGTTTCGGACTTGCTGGGCAGGGCGTTGAACAACCGCCGGTTTTCTTCGGTATAGTCCAGCGCGGTCAGGCCCATGACGGCGAGCATCTTGCGGGCCGCCTCACCGGCTGCTTCGGGAACTTCGCCGTCGCATTCGTAAAGCGCCTCCATCAGATCGGCGGCGCGCGCCAGCGTGGCGGCGTCGGCGGTTTGGAGGCCTCCGCGAAGCTGCTCGTTGAGGTAGGAAAGGTCGTTGAGCGAGCGGTCGATGGCGCGCATCTGCCGGTCCATCAGCGTGAGGAGGCGCTCCACATCGGGCTTCAGGACCACGCGCACCTCGTCCTCCGGCGCGGTGGGACGCCGTCGCTCCCGCACAAGCGCCCATGCGCCTGCCAGCAGCGCCGCCAACGCGAGAAGCCAGCCCAAAGCGAGACCCTTGAGGTAGCAATAGCCTCCCAGCGCAAGCTGCACCAGCAGCGCCGCGCCCCAAAGCGCGATGCCGCCGCGTGCAGCGGGCTTGTCCGCCTGCCGCCGGGGTGTCCATACCTGCGCGGATGTCTGACAGTCCACAAGGTCCACCGAGGTTTTGAGCTGGCTCATCAAAACGCCCGCCTGCTGCCGGAGCACTTCGTCGGTCATTTCGGCCAGGGCGTTTTGTTCGGTTTGCAAAAGAGCATGGCGCACCCGGTCCGCTGCGCCCGCAGGATCGGTCTGCTCTTCCAGCGCGGCGCGCAGCGCCGGCTTTTGCGCCTGCCAGTGATCAAATACGTTCGTCATGATAATAAACCTTTCGGCGGGGCCGCTTGAAAAGACGGGAAAAGTCCCGCGCTCCGCCATGATATCACAGGAAACGTGCGTTTCCCACAGGCAAAGTTTGCAAGAGGGGTTACAGCGCCTTTAACGTGGCCAACTCCTCCGGAGTCAGCTCGCGCCACATGCCGCGCGGCAAATCGCCCAGACGAAGGGGGCCGAAGCGGATGCGGCGCAGCAGCACCACCTGATGGCCTACCTGCTCCACCATTTTGCGTACCTGGCGGTTTCGCCCCTCATGGATGGTAACCAGCATGTCGGTGTAGAGGGGCTTGACGGACAACAGCTTCACTTTGGCGCGCGCAGTGCGGCGGCCGTCCACCATCACGCCGTTTTCCAGGCGGCGCGCCTCCTCGGGCGTAACCTGGTTGCTCACGCGCGCCAGATACACCTTTTCCACCTCGCGCGAGGGATGGAGCATGCGCTCGGTCAGCTCTCCGTCGTTGGTGAGCAGGAGCAGGCCCTCGCTGTCGTAATCCAGCCGGCCAACGGGATAGAGCCGCACGGGAAAATCCCGAAACTTGTCCAGCACGGTAGCCCGGCCTTCCGGGTCGGTTACGGTGGTCACTTCCCCGGCGGGCTTGTGGTACATGATGTAGCATTTCTCCGCTTCCGGCATGGCCGGGCGTCCGTCCACCCGCACGTCCTGTCCCGGTTCCACCTGCGCGCCCATGTGGCTGATGACCTGTCCATCCACAGTGACGCGCCCTTCGGCCATCAGTTTTTCGGCCGCACGCCGCGAAGCCACGCCGCACGACGCCAGATACTTTTGTAAACGCATACTTGCCTCCTGCGCGAAGGATTATCCGCGCAGGTTCAGCATAGCAGAAACGCAGGAGATTGGCAAGCAGCGCTTTACTTGGCTCCGGCAGCGTGATACAATAAATACCGGCATTTTGTGAAACGGAGGTACCATGCAGATGATTTCATTTGGCACGGGCGGATGGCGCGCCATTATCGCCGATGGGTTTACCAAACTCAATGTGCAGAGGCTTGCGCGGGCGCTGGCGCTGCGCATGAAGGCGGAGGATGTACAGGACAAGAGCTTCTGCATCGGCTATGACCGCCGGTTTTTGAGCCGTGAAGCGGCGCAGTGGGCGGCAGAGGTACTGGCGGGGGAGGGAATCCATGTGCTGTTCATCAGCCGGGAAGCGCCCACGCCTCTGATCATGTTCACGGTCCAGTATTACGGTCTGGACTACGGCATGGCAGTTACGGCCAGCCATAACCCCGCGATCTACAACGGCGTGAAGGTGTTCACCAAGGGCGGGCGCGACGCGGAGGAGTCCGTGACCAACGAGCTGGGCGAAGCCGCCAACCGCGTTGCCGAGGAAGATATCCACATCATCCCCTATGATAAGGCCGTGGCGGCGGGACTGGTGCAGGAGATTAACCCGCAGAATCCGTACCTGGACGCCATCATCCGTGGCGTAAATATGGATGCCATCCGAAGCCGTGACCTGCATATCATTCTGGACCCGATGTACGGCGTGAGCCGCACGTCGCTGCAGACCATTCTGCTCACGGCCCGCTGCGATGTGAACGTCATTCATGAGCGGCATGACACGCTCTTTGGCGGCCGCCTGCCCGCGCCGAATGTGCAGACGCTGGGCGCGCTGCGGGCCGCAGTGCTGGAGCAGCACGCGGATCTGGGCATCGCCACCGACGGCGACGCAGACCGTCTGGGCATCATCGACGACGAAGGCCGCTTTGTCCATCCCAACCAGATTCTGGTGCTGCTGTACTACTATCTGCTCAAGTACAAGGGCTGGCATGGACCTGCCGTGCGCAACCTCGCCACCACCCATCTTCTGGACCGTGTGGCGGCGGCCTTTGGCGAAACCTGCTATGAGGTCCCGGTGGGCTTCAAGCACATTTCCGCAGGCATGCGAGAGCACAACGCCGTCATCGGCGGCGAAAGCAGCGGCGGCCTGACTGTGCGCGGCCATATCAACGGCAAGGACGGAATCTATGCCGCCACGCTGCTGGTGGAGATGCTCAGCGTGACCGGCAAGAAGATGAGCGCCCTGATGCGGGAAATCTACGACGAATTTGGCACCGCCTACATGACCGAGCGCGACTGGCCCTTCGATGAGGAAACGAAGCAGCGGCTGAATACGCTGCTCATGGTGGATAAAAAGCTGCCGGATTTCCCTGTGCCGGTGAAAAGCGTGAGCTACATGGACGGCTGCAAGGTGCTCTTTGACAATGGCTGGCTCATCGCACGATTCAGCGGTACGGAACCGCGCATCCGCATCTTCTGCGAAATGCCCACCCGCGAGGAGGCAGAGCGCCTCACGGGCGTGATGGCCGCGTTTTTGCACCTGCCCACGCCCTGATCGGTGAACGAAAAAAGGCTTCTGGACCCTGCCCTAAGGTCCCGGAAGCCTTTTTGTTGTGACATCACCCGCGAAGCCGCCCTACGGCGGCAAAGATCAGGAACGCCAGAATGTTGGCCACGACCACCGTGGCTCCGGCGGCGGTGGAAAGCAGGTAGCTTGCGCACAGCCCCACAAAGAAGCATACCACCGATACCGCCGCGGCGCACAGCGTCACGCTTTTGAAGCTGCGGCATACGCGCATGGCGGTCAGCGCCGGGAAGATGATCAGGCTGGAGATCAGCATGGTGCCCATTACCCGCATGCCCAGCACGATGGTCACGGCGGTGAGCAGGGCCAGGAGCATGTTGCAGGCCTCCGCCTGTCCACCCGTGGCGCGGGCGAAGGTTTCGTCAAAGGTGACGGCAAAGATGCGGCGGTAAAACAGCACAAACAGCATAAGCACCGCCGCCGCCAGCACGACGCTCAGGGTTACGTCCTCCCCGCTCATGGCCAGCATGCTGCCAAACAGGTAGTTGTTGACATCGCTGGTCATACCGGTGCTCAAGGACAGAACGATCACGCCCACGGCCAGCGCGCCGGTAGAGATCATGGCGATGGCCGCATCCCCCTTGAGCCTGCCGGTGCTGCTCAGGCGCAGCAGCAGAAAGGCCGCCGCGACCACTACCGGGATGGTCACCGCCATGGGGGCCATGCCCAGGGCCGTGGCGACCGCCAGCGCGCCAAAGCCCACGTGGCTCAAGCCGTCGCCAATCATCGAATAGCGCTTGAGCACCAGGCTTACGCCCAGCAGCGCCGCGCACAGCGATACCAGCAAGCCCACAATGAGGGCCCGAACCATGAATTGATAGCTGAACATGGTGGAAAGCATCTCAATCACGCGACTCACCTCCCGCAAAGGACATGCCCAGGGGGGAGAGGCGGTACGCATCCGGCGTGCCCAGGAAGGTCGCGCCGTGGGCCATGTGCAGGATGCGGTCCGCATAGCGGAGCGCAGCGTCCACATCATGGGAGATCATCACGACGGTGAGCCCACGGTCGCGGTGCAGCATGGCGATTACCTCATATAACTCGCGTGTGACCACCGGATCAAGGCCCGCCACGGGTTCGTCCAGCAGCAGCAGGCTGCGCGTGGCACACAGCGCGCGCGCCAGCAGGGCACGCTGTTGCTGTCCGCCGCTCAGGCGCATGAAGCTGCGGTCCCGAATGTCCGCAATGTCCATCAGCGCCATGTTTTCCTGGGCGGTTTGACGCATGGCGCGGGTTAAAAAGGGCCCGCGTCCCCGGCAGCCGCTGGTGACAACCTCCCACACGGAGGCGGGAAAGTCGTTTTGTACATCGGTGCGCTGCGGCAAATAGCCGATTTCGGTGCGCCTGAGGCCGTCGCCATAGCGAACGCAGCCCCTCACAGGCGTTATCAGCCCCAGCAGCCCCTTGACCAGCGTGCTCTTGCCCGACCCGTTTTCCCCCACGATGCACAGGTACTCGCCCCGCTCCACCGTCAGGTCCAGCGCATCCACAACCACACGGCCCTCATAGGCAAAGGCCGCCTTTTCGCAGGTAATCAGCGCCATCAGTCAAGAGCCTCCTTCAGCGCCGCCACGTTGTTCCACATCAGGGACAGATAGGTGGCGCCGGCATCCAGCTCCTCAGCCGACACGTTGTGGCAGCTGTGGAACAGAAGCTCTCTCGCCCCGGTTTCCTCGGCCAGAACGTCGGCAGTCTTGCGGCTGGAAAACTCGATATAGAAGATCACAGGGATCTGCTCGGCCCGTATGGTGTCCACCAGGGAGATCACCGTGCGCACGCTGGGCTCGCTGTCCTCGCTGCAGCCGGGAAAGGCCGCGTCATAGCGCAGGTGGTAATCGTGCGCAAAGTAGCGGAAGGGGAAACGGTCGCCAAAGACGATCAGGTCGCGCTTGCCATTGGCCACCGTTTCTTCAAAAGCCGCATCTAGCTCCTTGAGGCCGGCCAGATAGGTGGAAAGCGCGCCTTCATATGCCTGCGTGTTCTGGGGAGCGATGTCGCACAATGTGGCGCACAGCTGCTGGACGATCAGCATCGCGTTTTTGGGCGAGGTCCATACGTGTTCGTCCATCTCGGCCTCTTCTTGGCCATGCTCGTGCGCTTCCTGTTCCATACTGGCGGAGGTTTCCTCAGCCAACAGGGTCACGCAGTCCGTCAGGCGGAAGGTGCGGGGCGCGTTGTCTCCCATGGAGGCGAGGATCTCTTCCACCCAGTGGTCACTCTCACCCCCGGCATAAAGAAAAAGATCCGCCTGCTGAATATCGATGATGTCCCTGGGCGAAGGCCCATAGCTGTGGCTTTCGCTTCCGGGGGGCAGAAGCAGGCGCACCTGCGCCGTATCGCCAGCCAGCTGGCGGGCAAAGTCATAGGCAGGGAAGATCGTGCACACGATGGACAGCGGCGCTTCCGAGGCAAGGGCGGACGGGGCGCAGGCTGCGCAGAGCAGCGTTGCACAGCAAAGGAACATAAACAGACGGCGGATGGATTTCATGGAGCTCCTCATTTCGCATGTTTTTTCCGGCAGGCTTCGCATAGGCCGTACAGGACGGTCTGGCTTTCATCCAGGGTGAAACCGTGGTGCTGGCCAAGGTGACGGGCAAAAGCCTCCACCTCGTCGCAGTGCAGGTGCGCCAGGGCTCCACAGTCCACGCAGCGGATGTGCAAATGGCTTTGTGTGCAGGGGCTGTGCTGATAGCGGGCGGCTTCCCCGCTTTCATGAGGGGCGTAGCGCCTTAGCCGCCCTGTCTGGCACAGCCGGGAAATGGCGCGGTACACGGTGGTTTTGCTTACATCTGAACCGGCTTTGAAAAGGGCCTGATAGGCTTCCTCGGCTGTGAGGCACTCCTCCGGCCGGGAGGCAAACAGCGCGCACACGGCCTCCTGCTGCCGGGTTTGATAGGTGCCGCGCTGCGCCATACGGACTGCCTCCTTTTCAATGGAACTGAAAATGAAATTCATTTTCGAATTGGAAGTATACCCCGGTTTTCTTCGGCTGTCAAGAGTCACAATGGATTTTTCCGGGCGCTTTCTTTGCCGAAAAAAAGCTTCGGATTGCCATGCACCCGTCAACTATGCTATACTACGCAAGGAGGACCGGCCGTCCGCCTATTTTTGGGGAACAGGAGCATCTTATGAACAGGAAACCGAGTGCGGAGAGACTGCTGAGCTTTCTGTTTTTGCTGATCACGCTGGGCGTGGTGCTGTACATAGGTTTCAGCGGCAATGATTTGGAGGCGCTGGGGGAAGCGCTTCGTACCATGAGCCCCGCTTATCTGTTTTTGTGCCTGCTCAGCTGGATACTCTATGTTCTGACCGACGCGCTTGCCATTCATCATTTCCTGCGCATGCAGGGATGTCCCATCCGGCTGTGGCAGAGTCTGCGCGCCGCCATGACGGGCATTTACTATAGCAACGTTACCCCCGGCGCCACAGGGGGCCAGCCGATGGAGATGTACTGCCTGCACAAGTACGGCGTCAGCATCGGGGTAAGCGGTTCGGGCATGGCGGTCAAGTTTATCGTGTTTCAGGTGGTGCTGCTGGTGACGGGCGCGGTGCTGTGGATAGCGCATGGCGGCTTTGTGGACGCTCATACGCAAGGCAGCAAGTGGTTCATCCTGATGGGATATGTGGTCAATTTCTTTTCCGTCGGAATGGTGGCGCTGATGGCCATCAGCCAGCGGGCGGTGCGTTGGGTGATTGAAAAATGCATCCGGCTTGGCGTGCGTGTGCGCCTGTGCAAGGACCCTGACGCCTCGCGCAGGAAATGGGAGAACCACTGCCAAAGCTTCTTGAGCAGCGTGCATCTGGTTATTCGCCATCCCAGGGACGTGATCATACAGTGCCTGATTGCGCTGGGACAGCTGATGTCGCTAATGCTGGTGATCATTGCCATCTATCAGGCATTCGGGCTTTCAGGCATATCGGTGGGGGAACTGCTCGCCATGGGCGTGTTGCTCTATATTGGGGCAAGCTATACGCCGCTGCCCGGCGCCAGCGGCGCACAGGAAGGCGGCTTTGCGGTGCTGTTCCGCGGGATTTTTCCGGATGCGCAGCTGTTTGTGGCACTGCTGATCTGGCGGTTTTCTACTTATTATCTGAGCATACTGGCGGGCGCGGCCCTGACCGTGGCGGAAAACCTCGGAGCGCTGCGCAAAAGACGCACGCAAGAAAAGCGGGAGGGTGTTTCCAACGAATAGGGCGGTTGAGGAAAGGCTGTTTTCTGACCGGGACCTGCGCAGGCTGATTATTCCGCTGGTGATAGAGCAGTTCCTTGCGCTGTTTATCGGCATGGCGGACACCGTGATGGTCAGCACTGTTTCCGAAAGTGCAGTCAGCGCAATTTCGCTGGTGGACAGCATCAACGTGCTGCTCACCCAGCTCTTTTCGGCCATGGCTACAGGAGGCGCTGTGGTGGCCGCGCAATACCTGGGCAGGAGGGACAACGCCAGCGCCTGCGGTGCGGCCAAGCAGCTGATGTATGTGGCGACCGCGTTGGCAACGGTGCTGGGCATACTGGCCATCGTCTTTGCCGATCCATTGCTCAGGCTGTGTTTTGGCGCGCTGCCTGAGGATACGCTCGCATACTGCCGCACCTATTTGTACCTCTCGGCGGTGAGTTATCCGGCGCTTGCGCTTTATAACGGCGGAGCGGCGTTGCTGCGTGCCATGAACAACAGCAAGGCCAGCATGTATACCTCGCTGATGATGAACATCTTTAACGTCGGCGGAAACGCCCTGCTCATCTATGGCCTGAACATGGAGGTCGCGGGTGCGGGTACGGCCTCGCTTCTGGCGCGCATGCTGGGAGCGGGCATCATGGTATGGCTGCTGCTCAACCGCTCGGCCCCCATCCACCTGATTCGCCCCATGCACCCCGAACCCGATGGACCCATGATCCGCCGTATCTTCAGCCAGGGGATTCCCAACGGGCTGGAAAACAGCATGTTTCAAATCGGTAAGCTCATGGTGGCAGGTATTGTGAGCATGTTCGGCGTGTCCATCATCGCGGCCAACGCCATTTCCAACAACATCTCCTCCCTGTGCAACCTTCCGGGCACCGCCGTCGGCCTGGCTATTGTGACGGTGGTGGGGCAGTGTGTGGGCGCGGGCGATGTGCGTCAGGCGCGTTATTATGCCAACAAGCTGATTTTGCTGGTGTATGGCTTTACCATCGCGGTGGATATCGCTTTGTTCATCTTTGCCCGTCCACTGGCGGGGATTTTCAACCTGAGCCCCGAAGCACTGGATGCTTCCGAGGAGGTGCTACGCTGGTATGCGGTGGCGGCCGCTCTCTTCTGGCCGGCCAGCTTTACGGTGCCTAATGCACTTCGCGCCGCGGGAGACGCGCGCTTTACCATGGGCGTATCGGTCTTTTGCATGTGGGTGTTCCGCATCGGCGCGAGCTATCTGCTGGTATATTCGTTTGATATGGGCCTGCTGGGCATCTGGGTGGCCATGTTCATCGACTGGGTGGTACGCGCCGCGTTTTTTGTGACGCGCTATCTCGGTTCCAAGTGGCTGACCAAGCGGGTGGTATGAGCGTCCGGCGGCAGCTTTCCTTTGCATATGTACAGGAAGGGCGGCGCATCGTCGCTGCTCCCGCCGGCATGTGCTCCGGCAGGTGCAGCCTTTCATCAGCCCCTTTTTACCGGCGGCTTGCAGAAATACTGCCGCCGGTTTTTTGGGGCAACTGAGCCGTCATAAAACTGATACAATTTGGGCGTTTCCAACCCCGTGCGTTTATGGTATACTAACCAGAGTCCCTGCCCGTTTCCCCTTTGAGCGGGCGGGCGGCTGCGTGTCATTCTCTACACAGGAAAGGAGGCCGATCCCTCACATGCAGTACAACACGCCGCAGCAGGAGCGACGTCCCACGCGAATGGACCCCGCCACGCCCACCGTGCCGAGGCCGCACAAGGACTACACGCCCAAAAAGCGCAAAAGCCAGCTGCAAAAGGTGCTGCCGCTGCTGCTATTGTTTTCGGCGCTGCTGATTGTGATCTATCTCATCAGCCCCAAAGAGGCTGGCAGGCGGGTCGGGGGAAGCCGCTTTGACGGCCTGGTTATCAGCGAGGTGATGGCCGCCAACAACAGCGCCGTACCGGATGAAAACGGCGAGTTCAGCGACTGGCTGGAGCTGTACAACGGCACCGGCGCGGATCTGGACATGGAAGGCGTGATGATTACCAACCGCACCGACCGCATCACCTTCCCATTTCCCAGCTATACGCTCAAGGCAGGGGAACGGGTGATTGTGTTTGCCAGCGACAGTTACCAGCTGGACCCGTCCAAGCCGTTCCATGGCAAGTTCAAAATCTCCTCGGCGGGGGATCATCTCTACCTCTATGATCCCGACATGTACCTCATCGACGAGCTGGCTACGCCCACGCTGACGGCGGATACCAGCTACGCCCTCACCGGCATCGATGAGGACGGCGTGCGCCATTATGAAACCACCACCTACTACAGTCCCGGATACGAGAACACGGAGGAAGGCTTTGTCGAGTACCGCTCGGCCAATTCCGTGGAGAGCGGAGCGCTGGTCATCAACGAGGTATGTCCCGACCCCAAGGTGGGTATTCCCGACGAGGACGGCGAGATCGTGGACTGGGTGGAACTGAAGAACAACACCGACAGCCCCATCTCTCTGACCGGATATTACCTGAGCGACAAGGAAAACAAGCCCACCAAGTGGCGTTTCCCGGACGGTGCGACCATACCGGCGAACGGCTACTATCTGGTGTACTGCTCCGGCAAGGACAAGCTGCAGCAAAACGGCGTACCCCATACCAACTTCTCCATCTCCGCCGAGCGCGAGAGCGTTGTGCTCAGCGACAGCTACGGCCGCCTGGTGGACCGCGTGAGCATTGAAAACGTGCCGGAGGACTATTCCTACGGACGCAGCGACACGGGTGAATGGAAGCTGTTTGAGCTCAGCACGCCCGGCCAGCCCAATAATGCACAGGGGCAGGCGCGCAGCGACGAGATGATTCGCGCCTACAACCCCACCGGCGTTATCATCAGCGAGGTCATGGCCTCCAACGATACCATTGGACTGGGCCCCGCAGCGATCACCACCGATTACGTGGAACTTTACAACACCTCCAGCCAGACCGTGGACCTGAGCGGCTACGGCCTGAGCGACAGCATCGGCCGTCCGCGCAAATGGCAGTTCCCCCAGGGAACTGCCATTACGCCGGGCGAATACAAGATCATTTATTTGGATGGACAATCAGAACTGTCTACTGTGACGGATCTTCATACCAATTTTTCGATTACCCGCGCAGGCGGTGAAACCATTTGCTTTTGCGACCCCACGGGCCGCGTTTTGGACCGGCTTCCCCTCAGCATGATCCCCACCGATCACAGCTATGGCCGTACCATTGGCCAGAGTGGCTTTTATTACTATGACGTTCCCACGCCCGGCGCAGAAAATGGAACTGGATACTATGGCTACACTCCCAAGCCCTCCCTGTCCCTGCCCGGCGGCGAATATAAAGGCGAAATCGAAGTGACCATCAACGTGCCGGAGGGCACCGTGGCCTATTACACCCTGGATTCCTCCATTCCAACGGAGGAAACCGGCATTCGATACGAAGGCGAGACGTTCACCTTCAACAAGGTGACGGTGCTGCGCGCCCGCGCCTTCGACCCCAGCGGAACGCTGCAGCCCAGCGAAACCGCGACCGCCACCTACCTGATGAACCTCTATCACGCCTTCCCTATCGTCAGCCTGGTCACCGACCCGGATGAGCTGTGGAATGAGGAGGACGGCATGCTGGCCATCGGCGGCGAGCTGTACAAGGAGCCGGGCAAGCTGCCCTTCAAGCTCACCACAGGCGAATATCCGCTCTACCGCACGGTCGGCAAGGAGGCGCGTCCCGGGCATGTGGAGTTCTATGACAAGGAGGGCAACACCCTCATCGATCAGGACTGCGAGTTCGGCCTTCAGGGCCAGTATAGTCTGGATATGCCGCAAAAGACCTTTAAGGTGCGCGCCAAGGCCAAATACGGCAACAAGTACTTTGACGCCAAGCTCTTTGAGGACCTGCCCTTCACCCAGTACAAGAGCTTCGTGCTGCGCATGGGCGGCAACGACAGCGTATGGACGCGCTTCAATGACGCGTTCCAGAGCCAGCTCATCAAACGCTTCAACGAAGTCAGCGACAATCCCAGCGACGTGCTTTATCAGGAATGGAGACCCGTGGTGGTTTATTTGAACGGCGTGTACTGGGGCCACTATAACATGCGTGAGCGCGTGGACCGCTTCTTCGTGGCCCAGCACGAGGGCCTCTCGCTGGAAGAAGCCGACAACATGGATATTCTGGAATCCAGCGGCACCGTCAATTATGGCAGCAATGAGGAATACAAGGCCATGATCAAGAAGGTGGAGGCTTCCTCGCCCGGCACCAACGAGGAGGACCTGCAGTACATCCTTGACAACATCGACGTGGACAACTACTTCGACTACATGGCCTTTGAAATGTTCTTCGGCAACTCTGACCCCGGCAACATCCGCTATTACAAGCTGGACGGGGAGGGACAGAAGTGGAAGTGGATTTTCTACGATGCCGACTATGGCCTGTTCAACAGCAGATTTGACAGCCCTACCAGCTATCTCAAGGAATCCGGCGCAGGACAGCAGCAGATCAATAACACTTTGATTCGTAAGCTGCTGGAAAACGACGAGATGCTCCACAAATTCCTCACCAGGCTGGGCGAGATCTTCCAGGTGTTTACCACCGATTTCATGACCGAGCTTTTCGATGAGATGGCCGCTACCCTGGAGCCGGAAATGGCGCTGCACTTTGCGCGCTGGGCCGAGGAAAATGACAAGAACATCAACATGGATTCGCCCACCACGCCGGAAGGCGCGATGCGCTACTGGAACACCCGCCTGGACTACACGCGCAATGTGCTGAAAAAGCGTCCCACCTATTTCTATGAAATGGTCCAGGACTATTGGAACCTGAGCGATGACCAGATGCTCATTTACTTTGGTCCGAAACCCGAGATGCCTGCGGACGCCATCCTGTAAGGAGATACGCGGAACCGGCATTGCCGGTTGACAAAGCCCCTGCCGTCAGGTATTCTATAGGCTCAAGCCACGAAGGAGGTTACCCGCCCATGACATCCACCGCTCTGTCCCTTGCCACCAGCGCCAGCTCCATCGTTGAGGCCACGGGCCTGGCCGCGCAATTCAAATCCATTGTGCCCAGCGACCTGTTTATCGCGCTGGGACTGGGATTTCTGATCGGCATTGTCATTGCCGTCGTCTACCGGAAAACGTATCGCGGCGTGCTCTACAGCCCGTCGTTTACGCTGACGCTGATCATGCTCACCCTGATCACCACGCCCGTGGTTATGTGCATTAAAAACGACATTGCGCTTTCGATGGGCATGGTGGGCGCACTGAGCATCGTGCGTTTCCGTACCGCCGTCAAGGACCCGCTGGACACGGCGTATATGTTCTGGGCGCTGACCATGGGCATTCTGCTGGGCGCAGGGCTGTACCTGATCGCCGTGATCGTGGTGCTGTGCATCGCCATTCTGATGTTCGTGATTTCCTTTGCCAAACTGACCACGCCCAATGCCTATCTGCTTGTGGTGCATTATGACGAGTTCTGCGAGGCCGCGATTCAGAGCGAATTGAACCGCAGCGTGCGCAGCAGCAAGCTGCGCTCCAAGACCCTCACCCGTGCGGGCGCGGAGATGACCTACGAGGTCCGTATCAGCGAACGCAGCGAGGTCGTCACCCGCATGCTGGACATCGAGGGCGTGCATGACGCCACGCTGGTCGCCTGCCAGAGCGAGGTCGGCGCGTAAAGGAGGAAAACGCCATGGCGATTTCCGTACCCCTTCGGCATGAGCTGAAGTTTTTCATATCGCCGCTGGAATACCAGGTGCTCAGCCGGGCGCTGGACCGGGTGCTCTGGCGCGATCGGAACGGCGATGAGAACAACGAATACCACATTCGCTCGCTCTACTTCGACACCCGCTTCAATGACGCGCTGCTGGACAAGATCAACGGCGTCAAGGATCGTGACAAATTCCGCATCCGCATCTATAATTTTTCGGACAAGCTCATCCGCATGGAATGTAAAACCAAGGTGGGGCAGCTGATTTCCAAACGTTCCATCGCCATCCCCAAGCTCCTGGCCGAGCAGCTGATCGCTGCCGATCCCACGGGCCTGGAACGCACGCGAAGCGGCCTTTTACGCGACGTATACCGCGAGATGGCCATCAACGGCCTGCATCCCGTTGTGATCGTGGACTACGTGCGCGAGGCCTATGTGCATCCTGCCGAGGAGGTGCGCATCACCTTTGACAAGCAGCTGCATACGGGCCTTGGTTCCATCGACCTGTTCAACCCCTATGTGCCCACCCTTCCCACCTTCGATCATGACGAGATGATTTTGGAGGTCAAATTCAACCGCGTGATGCCGCCCTACATCCGGGACCTGCTCTGCACCTGCGTAAAAAGCGCGCAGAACAGCGCCATTTCCAAGTACGTCTGGTGCAGGCGCTTTGAAAACTTCGAATAACAAACAACCGGCGTGATTTTCAAAACCACGCCGGTTCAGGCTGTCAAAAAAAACCTTTTGAGATGTTCGGAGGGCCGCAGCCCTACGAGTGAAATCCGAATTCAGCGACATGTGCGATGGATTCGGAAGCCTTTCGCGACAAGGTTTCCCTGCACGTTTCCCCGGCCGCGCCGCAGGAGCCGAAGGGAAGCGTCAGCCCTGCGGACTGTTGCGCGAAGCGCAAAGCGCCCCACAGGCGTGAGCAAATACAAGGGCTGCGCGCGGCAAGCGCGCAGAATGCCGATATTTGCGAGGAGGGGAAACGTGTTTTGGCGGAAAAAACCGCCGTAGACGGACTTTTTCGACACGCTGTGCCGGCGGAAGTTCCGCCGGCACACAGGGTTATCTGAGATGAAGGGGCAGAGGAGGATTCCGAAATCAGCGCCGGAAAACACCAGCGCCTGTTTTTTTTCAGGCATACCGCCGCACAATCTCCTCCAGGGAGGCCAGGCCGTTATGGAAGCCGTTGCCGTTATCCATCACCACATCGGCCGCACTTTTGTAGATGGGCATGCGCTCGCTATAGATGCGCTCGATTTCCTCACGGCCTTTTTGGGCCAGAAAGGGACGCTTTTCGGCGCGGATGTCCAGCATGATGTCATCGATGGGACGGTCGATGAGCACAATCAGGCCATGATTGCGCATCAGGCGGCGGTTTTCCTCACGCAGGCACACCCCGCCGCCGGTGGAGATGATGCCCGGCGCGGCATTGACAAGCTGCTGCAAAAGGCGCGTTTCTCCGTCGCGGAAGGCCTGCTCGCCAAAGGTGGTGTAGAGCTGGGCGGTATTCATGCCCGTGGCTTCGGTCAGATAAACGTCCGTATCCAGATAGGGGATCTGCAGCTTTTGGGCCACACGGCGCCCCAGGGCGCTTTTTCCGCTGCCGGGCATACCCACCAAAAAGATATGACGTTCCATCCTACAGTCCTCCTTTGTGCCTTTAGGCGCTTAGCGTGATTGCAGCTTCTGCGGTTCCTGTTTGCGCGATAGCTGGAGTGTGAAGCGGAAAGCCGCCCCGCTCTCCAGCGGCAGCACCTCGATGCTTTGACGGTGCATTTCCATGATCTGTTTACAAATGCTCAGCCCCAGTCCCGTTCCCTTGCCGGAAGTATGGGCTTTGTCCGCTTTGTAAAAACGCTCAAACAGGTGCTCGCGATCCTCCGGCGCGATGGGTTCTCCATCGTTCTGGATCACGACGGCTACCGTACTATCATGCAACAAGGATGTGCGGATTGTCAAGTTCCCTTTCTCAAAGATGAACTTGAGGGCATTATCCACAATGTTGTGCACGACCTGCGAAATACGGTCGCTGTCGGCATGTACCAGGCAGGGCTCGGTACAAAAGTCAATCTGCACATTGAGGGATTTTTCCTCAATATCGTTCATTCGGCCGATGAGCACGCGGCGGATGAGTTCGTTGAGGTCAAAGTCGCTCCAGGTCAGCTTGTCCACGCCCTTGTCCATGCGGCTCAGCTGCAAAAGGTCCGCAATGAGTCGCTTCATGCGGTTTGTTTCGTCAAAGACGATATGCAGATAGCGCGGATATTCTTCCTGCGGGATGGTGCCGTCCAGCATGCCCTCTACAAAACCGTGGATACTGGTCACCGGCGATCGCAGCTCGTGGCTGACGTTGGCCACAAATTCCCTGCGGCTTTCCTCCACCTGCTCCAGCTTCTCGGCCATCACGTTAAAGGCCCCGGCCAGCTGGCGCACCTCATTGACGCCTGTGACCTGGGCGCGGGCGTTGAGGCGTCCGCGGCTCATTTCCTCGGCCGCGCCGGTGATGACGGTGAGGGGCTTTACGATGCCGCGGGCATAAAACGCCGTGCCGATGATGGCGGCAAGCGCGGCAAAGGCGAAGCCGATGCCAATCTGCAGCAGGAGACCATGGTATTCCGCCTCGATGATCTGCGAGCTGGTGTGGATGAACACCGCACCCAGCACCGTATCATCCTGAATCCAGGGCACAGCCACAGTAAAGACGGGACCCTGCGAATCGTGGGTGATCTGCGTCTGTACCTCGCGGCCGCTGAGAACTTCGATCAGCGCGGCGGACATATCCTCCGCATCCAGCGTCTGCAGCGCGTCCACGCTGCCCTCGATGGCGGACTGCATGTTGTCCATGACGCGGCCGTTTCGGTCCACGATGAGAATGTAGGCGCCATAGTCCTCATATACGGTGCGGGCCTTCCATTGCAGGTAGGCCATGGTGGAGGACTGGATGTTGAGATAATCCGCGATGGTGCTGTCATCAATCCGGCTGGCCAGAAAGGCGATTTCGCGCGCCTGCATCAGAAGGCCTTCCATGCGGCTGTCGATCATGGCCGAGCGGATGGAAAACAGGGAAAATGCGCCGCTGATGAGCACCACCAGCAAAATGACGCACATGAACAGCGCCAGCAGGCGGTCAAACATGGTTTGAAACATGGGGTCATCCTCTCCGGGAAAGCATCAGTTGGCCTTGTACTCGAATTTGTAGCCCACGCGCCATACGGTGTGGATTTCCCAACCATATTTTTCGCAACCCGGCAACTTTTCGCGCAGCCGCTTGATGTGTACGTCCACGGTGCGGCTGTCGCCGAAAAAGTCAAATCCCCACACGCGCTCCAACAGCTGCTCTCGGGTAAAGACCATATTGGGGTGAGAGGCGAGGTAAAACAGCACTTCCAGCTCCTTGGGCGGCATCTCCAGCTCGTGGCCTTCGTATGTCACCTCGTAGCGCGCGAGGCTTACCGTCAGCCCCGGATAGCGAAGCGTATCATCCGCGTCCCCGGAGGCGGGGGCGCTTTCGGCAGGGGCGCGGCGCAGCACGGCCTTGACGCGCGCCACCAGCTCCTTGGTCTCAAAGGGCTTGGTCACATAATCATCCGCGCCCAATTCCAGCCCCAGCACCTTGTCGAAGGTTTCGTCGCGGGCGGTGAGCATGATGACGGGCGCCTTGCTGGTCTTGCGGATCTCCTTGAGCACCTGCAGGCCGTCCATGCCGGGCAGCATCACGTCCAGCAGGACCAGAGCCGGCGATTCGCGCCGGAAAGCCTCCAGCGCCTCGTCTCCGCGGGCGGATTCGGTTACGTCAAAGCCTTCCTTTTCCAGATAGAGCCTCACCAGGTGGCTGATGTTGGGGTCGTCGTCCACCAGCAGGATGCGTTGCTTTTCGGACATCGGTTGTAACCCACCTTTCGCGTTATTTCAGGGTCACGACGGTCACGCCCTGCTCGCCTTCGCCATACATGCCGTCGCGGTATTTCTTTACGTTCATGTGCGTGCGCAAATGGCGCTGGATGCCGGCGCGCAGCACGCCCGTGCCCTTGCCATGGATGATGCTGACCTCGTTGAGCCCGGCCAGCGTCGCGTCCGCCAGGTAGATGTCCACGGCGGCAATGGCCTCATCCAGGGTCATACCCCGCACATCCACCTCCATGGGCACAGCGGGTTTGGCGGCGGATACCCGGTTTATGACCCGGCTCTGCTTGGGCTTGTCCGGCTCTACCAGCCGCAGCTGGCTGATATGCGCCTTCATCTTGATGATGCCGGCCTGAATCTGCACCTCGCCGTTTCGGTCGGCGGGGGAAAGCACCGTGCCCTTCGTGCCCAGGTGCACGATTTCCACGGTATCGCCGGGACGCACGCTCTTGGGCGGGGTGAAGTTGACGGAGCTCTTTTCGCTCAGGCCCTCGCTGAGGGCGTCGATGCCGTCCTCCATGCGCTTCTTGAGGCGCTGTACCTCATGCTCCGGAGTCTGGGCCTGCTTTTTCATGGCCTTGAGCTCGCGGATGATGCCGTCGGCCTCGCGCCGGGCGTTTTCCAGCACGCGGCGGGCCTCGTCCTTGGCCTTTTTGAGGCTCTTGTCACGGCTTTGCTCGATCTCACGGCGCAGGCGCTCGGCCTCGTCGCGCAGCTTCACCGTCTCCCGCCGGGTTTCTTCGGCGATTTCCCGCTCGCGTTCGGCGATCTGGCGATGATATTCCGCGTTTGCGATCACGTCCTCGAAACGGATATCCTCTTTGGAAAGCAGCTCCTTGGCCCCGTCGATCAGCCGTTCGGGCAGACCGAGCTTTCGGGAGATGTCAAAGGCGTTGCTCTTGCCTGGAATGCCGATGGACAGGCGATAGGTGGGCCGGAGGGATTCGACGTCAAATTCCACGCTGGCGTTTTCCACGCCGGTGGTGCTCAGGGCAAAGGCCTTAAGCTCGCTGTAGTGGGTGGTGGCCATGGTGCGCACCTTGCGCTCCAGCAGGCTGGAAAGGATGCTCTGCGCAAGTGCCGCGCCCTCCGTGGGATCGGTGCCCGCGCCCAGCTCGTCAAAGAGCACCAGGTCGTTGTCCTGAACGCAGGAGATAATATCCACGATGTTGGTCATATGGGAGGAAAAAGTGCTCAATGACTGCTCGATGCTCTGCTCGTCGCCGATGTCGGCATACACCCGGCCAAAGACGCTCAATTCCGTGCCCAGCTCCGCAGGCACGTGCAGGCCGCTCTGCGCCATGAGGGTGAACAGACCCACCGTCTTGAGGGTGACCGTCTTACCGCCGGTGTTGGGGCCGGTGATGATGAGCGTGGTAAATTCATCGCCCAGCCACAGATCGCTGGGCACCACCTTGTCCGGATCAATAAGAGGATGACGGCCGCGCACGATCTTGAGGTAGCCGCGCGTGTTCATCTTGGGCAGGCTGGCGCGCATCTCCCGTGCCAGAAGCCCCTTGGCGAAGGCAAAGTCCAGATGCGTGAGCAGCTCGATATTGGCAAAGATGCCCTCTGCATGCGGCGCGATCTGGTCAGACAGTGCCTGCAGAATACGGGCAATTTCCTGCTGCTCCCGCGCGCGGAGCTGCTTTAGGTCGTTGCCCAGCTCGACCACGAACATCGGCTCGATGAACAGCGTGGCCCCCGTAGCGCTCTGGTCGTGCACAAGACCGGGCACGTTGGCGCGGCATTCGGCCTTTACGGGAATGCAGTAGCGGTCGCCCCGCATGGTGATAATGCTGTCCTGCAAATACTTGGAAAAGCTGGAGGAGCGGATCATCTGGCTGAGGCGGTCGCGCATGCGCTCGTTGGCGCTGCGGATCTGACGGCGGATCTGATGGAGCTCCGCCGAGGCGCGGTCCGCGATTTCCTCCTCGCTGATAATGGCGGCGGAGATATCGTTTTCGATGCCGTCCAGCGCGGTAAGGCGGGTAGCCAGACCGGTCAGAATGGGCGTATCCTCGCGGTCGCGCACCAACGCGGAGCGGGCCGCGCGCGCGGCGCGCAGGCAGGCGGCCACGTCCAGCAGCGCGCGCGGGCTGAGACAAGCGCCCTTCTGGGCCAGCGTCACCTGCTCGCGCACGTCGGGAAAGGCCACCAGCGGCTGTCCGCCCAAATAGCTGAGCAGCACGCAGGCTTCCTCGGTTTCATCCAGCGCCCGGCGCACCTCGCTTATATCATCGTAGGGCACGAGGGCCAGGCACTTTTCCTTGCCCATGTCCGTCAGGGCATGCGCGGCCAGGCGCTCGCGGATTTTGGTGAATTCCAGCACGCGAAGGGCGCGGTCCTGTTCCATAAGGGGTCCTTCCTTTCGGGAAATGGTGGGGCGCCGGCTATTCCACGCCGCGCGCCCAGTGACCCAGCGTGGTTTCAAAGGCGGCGGGGGCGCAGGGAGCGCCGGATAGCAGCGCCGCATAGGTGCGCGTAAGGGACTGTTGCTCCCTTGGGCTTTCAACGGTGAAGTGCAGGAGCATGCCCGCGCCCAGCGCGCGGCGGTCTGCGTCGCGGGAGCGCAGGTCGGTGGGCAGCGCCCCCAGAACGCTCAGCTCACAGCCTTCGGGAAACCGCGTGCGCGTAAGGGGAAAGCGGTAGCCCAGGCGGTCGGTGAGGGTGGGGTCAGCTTTCGCACAGACCATGGCCTCGTCCGTGCACAGGGCGCAATCCGCGCGGCCGTGGCGCAGCCCGCGCCGCACGCGTTCGGGGCAGTGATTGAGCAGCATGAGCGTTTCGCGGCCATAGACCTTGAGCAGCGCGGGCAAAGGCAGGGGCGTCAGGCCCTTTTGCTCGGAAAAGGTCCATTCCGGCCAGAGCACGAACCCGCACGCGCCCAGCGTGCGCACGGTCCCGGCGCCCATGGGATTGGCGGCGGGCACCCCCTCCCCGGCCAGCACCGGCAGGGGAAGGGAAAGACCCAGCTGCCCCACGCTTTCAGCCATCACGCCGCCCAGCCGGTCCGCGTGCGCGCGGATGACGGCCAGACAGGCGTCCTGCGTGCGCTGCGTCATCTGTGGGGGCAGGCGCAGCCACGTACCGCGCGGCAGGCGCGGAAGGTCGCGCGCGAGCGCCTCCGGCGTAAAGGTGCGGGGCGCAAAGCACAGAAGCGTGGCTCCCGCCTGCGAAAGACCCTCGGCCAGCGTCGGGTCCGAGAAGATCACGGCCAGCGTTTCCGGCCCAATGGGGAAATCCGGCTGCGGACGAGCGGGGGCTGCGGGCAGAGCGTCGTGACCGAGAGGCCGTCCGGCCGAGGCGAACGCCTCTGTGCGCGCCTGGATGAGCCGTTCCACGGCATCCCGCCGAAGCGCGTTGAGTGCGCTGACGGGCAGGAAAATTCCCTCATCCATCAAAAGCTGCAAGCGGGTCCCATCCTCCAGCGTGAAGGGAGTGCCGCCCAGCTTGTCCAGCTGGCGGCGTGCATCCGCCTCGGCAGAAGGGCGGCTCTTGGCCGCTTGGGCAACGGGGCCGGTCACGGTTACGCTGACTTCCCCGTCGGTGAGCGCCAGCGTCATGGGCTGCCCCTGCGCAAAACGGGCCGCCATGCTCACAGGGATGGGCCGGGGCGCATGTGCGCGAGCCCGCTCCAGCTGGAGGGCATCCGCCAGGCGGGCGACCTGCATGCCGGGCTTCGCTTTCGTATCGGGCCGCAGACGCAGGGAAGCCGTGCCTCCCGCGGGAATATCCGGCCCGGAATAGCGCAGGTCGTAGGATTCGCCCGCACCGCGAAGCTGCAGGCTGTCGCTGTCGTGAAGGGCGCGGTCCACATGCAGAGCGGCCAGACGGCCCCTGACGGCCTGCACCTTGCCCAGCGGCAGGCCCTCATGGCTTACGCGGTCCGGTGTGACCAGATCCGCGTCCTCCGCGCCCAGAATATGTCCGCGGGTGAAACCGCCGCGGTTGAAAATCTGCAAAAGCTGCTCGCGCTGCGCCGGGTCCGGGCGGAAATCGCCCCGTGCGGCGGCATCCAGCGCCCGGCGATAGACCGACGTGACCACGGCCACATATTCCGGACTTTTGAGCCGCCCCTCCACCTTGAGCGAATGTGCGCCCGAGGCGCACAGCGCGGGAATGTCGTCCAGCAGGCACAGGTCGCGCAGGGACAGAAGCGGCCCGCGCATCCCGTCCATGCGGAAGCCCTGACGGCAGGGCTGGGCGCAGCGTCCCCGGTTGCCGCTGCGTCCGCCGGACATGCTGCTCATCAGGCAGCGGCCGCTCACGGCGGTGCACAGCGCGCCGTGCACGAACACTTCCGTTTCGATGCCCGTTTCCGTCACGGCGCGCACGTCCTCCAGGCTGCATTCGCGCGCCAGCACCACGCGGGAAAATCCCAGCGAACGGGCCAGGCGCGCGCCATCGGCGTTGCAGATCGCCATTTGCGTAGAGGCATGCAGGGCAAGTGCGGGAAACTCCCGCCGCACCAGGGCCGCCACCCCCAGATCCTGCACAATCGCCGCATCCGCGCCGGTGGCGGCAATCTCGCCGAGCGCGGTGCGCAGGTCCTGCATCTCATCGGGCTTGACGAGCGTGTTCACCGTCACATACACGCGCACATGGTACAGATGCGCATAGCGCACGGCCGCTTCCAGAGCCTCCGCGTCAAAGTTGGTGGCGCTGGCGCGCGCGCCAAATGCGCGGTATCCCAGATAGACCGCATTGGCGCCGCTGTCCACGGCGGCCCGCAGCGCGGCCTCATCCCCGGCGGGGCATAGCAGTTCAGGAAGCAGCAAGGACATGGACGGTTCGCTCGCTTTCAGTCGGAATAGAAAAGGGCGGCGCAGGGTGCCACAAACGCCCGTGCGCCGCCGCGTTGCATCACAGCTTGGTGAAGGGATACGCGATGCCGTTGGTCTCCACGCGGATGGAGGCGATCACCTGCGGCTCAAGCGGCTTGTCGGCGCGGTCGGTGCGCTGGGACACGATGCCGTCAGCCACTTCCATGCCGCTGGTCACCTTGCCGAAGGCCGCATAGGCGCCGTCCAGATGCGGACTGTCGCTGGTCATGATGAAAAACTGCGATCCGGCGCTGTCCTTCATCATGCTGCGCGCCATGCTCAGCACGCCATAGGTATGCTTGAGCGGATTGGGCACGCCGTTCTGGGCAAATTCGCCCTTGATGCGGTAGCCGGGGCCGCCGGTGCCGGTGCCCTTGGGGCATCCGCCCTGAATCATGAAGCCGGGAATGCAGCGGTGGAAGGTCAGCCCGTCATAAAAACCGCTGTTGGCCAGGGAAATGAAGTTGCCCACGCTTTCGGGCGCAATATCGGGGTACAGTTCGCCGGTCATGACGCCGCCGTTTTGCATCTTGATGGTAAAGGCAGGATTGGCCATCGGAAATCAGACCTTTCTTTGTTGCTCTGCGGGGGAACGGCCCTGCCCGCGAGGGGATTCTTCAGGCCGGTTCTGTTTAGCATTATAACCCGTTTGTCAGGTGATTGCAACGCTTTTTTCCCCGCGCGGCAGGGTGCGCGCAAGCCACACGCGGCCCCAGCCCCGCTGCGCGGACAGCGCCTCCAGGGCCGCCTGGGCCGCCACGGCGTCGGCGCAGCGTTCAAACACCCCGTAGACCACCGACCCGCTGCCCGTCATCATGGCGCGCGCGGCTCCCGCGGCTTCCAGCGCCTGCACGGCCTGCGTGAGCGCGGGGCGGGCGGGCTCGCTGACGGCCTGCAGCACGTTGGCCATCGCAGGGGCCAGGGCGGTCAGATCGCGCCGGAGCAGCGCGTCCTGCGCGGCAGCGTTGTCAGGGTGGCGCAGCCTGGCGGGGTTCAGCCGGTCAAAGGCCGAAAACACCTCACGGGTGCTCAGGCCTTCGCAGGGCTGCACAAGCACCAGCCACACCTGCGGCGCGGGCGTGAGGGACTGGATTCGCTCGCCGATGCCGCCCACGCGCGCCAGCCCGCCCGTGAGAAGAAAGGGCACGTCCGCACCCAGTTCCAGGCCCAGAGACAACAGCTCCGCACGCGAAAGGCCCAGCCCCCACAGAGCGTTGAGCCCCTTGAGCGCCGCGGCGCAGTCGGCGCTGCCGCCCCCCATGCCCGCGCCCGACGGAATGCGCTTCTCGAGCTGAATACGGGCTCCCCGGCGCACGCCGCAGCGCTCGCGCAAAAGCAGGGCCGCCCGGTAGACCAGGTTGGACTCGTCATAGCGCACCCCGGCGGAGGAAAGGCCGTCGCCCGCCTCGGGCCGGGCCGCGCTCTCTGCGCCGCCGGGCACGGCCTCCAGCGTGAGGTCCTCCGCCTCTTCCATCCACAAAAGGTCGCACAGGGAGACGGTCTGCATCAGCATATCCATCAGGTGGTATCCGTCCGGGCGGGTGCCCAGAATATCCAAGGTCCAATTGATCTTGGCGTAGGCCGCCAGACAAAGCATTGCAACGCACCCTTTCGGTATGATATAGTTACAGTATACCATTTTTTTCGCAAACCGTTAAGGGGGCGGGGTCCCATGCCGGCAATTCCAGTTTTGATTACCATCCGTTCCAGCGCACACCGTGATCAGGACGCGGAGGATGAAACCATCTCCATGCTCACCTCCGGGCAGCTGGAGCTGGAGGACACCCGCGCCGTGATCCGCTATGAGGAAACATTGGATGAAAGCCTGCCTGCCCAGCAGGTGGTCATGACCATAGACGAGGGGGGAGCGACCATGAGACGCAGCGGCGAATACGCCATGGGCATGGTGTTTCGAACGGGCTGCCGTTATGAAGGCACTTACCGCACCCCCTATGGCGACATGGAGCTGGCCGTGTACTGCACGCGCCTGCGCTATGATCTGGGCGAGGACGGGGGAGAGGTACAGCTGAGCTATCAGCTGGATTTGAACGGCTCCTTCGCCGCCATGCACGATTTGGAAATGCGGCTCATCCGCCAGGTCGATGATTGATCTGGCAGGCGCGCAGCGCGCGGTGTATGAGGCGCTCAGGGAAGCGACGGACGCGTCTTGCTTTGTACGGCTGTGCATGGACCACGGCGCCTTGTGGGTAAGCGACCTGCCGCGCCGCACGGACCGGCTGACCCCCGCCACAGCGGCGCTGGATGCACTGGGCATAAGCTGCCGGACGGACCCGGCCACGGGCCTGTGGCGGCTGGACTGGACGGCGGAGGGCTGGCGCGAACGGCTGGACCGGCTGCCGGACCGGCCGCCTGCTTTGCCGCGCGATGAAGCGCTGCATCCCGCCTATGCCCTGTGCCGCCTGCTGCTGCTTCATCCCGCGCCGGTTGAGCGTCAGCCCATGGCGCAGGTACGGGAGGTGGCGAAGCTGGCGGCGGGTGCGCCGGGGCCGCTTTTGGCCGCTGTGCCCGCGCTGGCCGGTGAGGCCGCGCGACGCCTTCGTATGGGTATGCCCCTGGCGGAAGGCGCGGGGCGGGTGCTGGCAGATTGGATTGCGCGCATGGACGCGCAACGCGGACAGGAGGGATAGCATGATTCTCAAATACTACGGGCATTCCTTTTTCGTATTGACGCTGGAAAACGGCTCGGTCATTGCCTTTGACCCATACGGCACGTTTTATGAATACCCCAGGCGGCTGCTAAGGGCGGATGTATGCCTGATCTCCCACCACCATTACGACCATGACGGCCTTTCCTGCCTGGAGCCGGGCGCGGAGGTGATCGACGCGCCGGGCGCGCATGAGCTGGCATGCGGCGCGTCCGTTCTGGGCGTCCCCACCTTCCACGACGGGCAGGGCGGCGCGCAGCGGGGCAAAAACACCTTTTTCATCGTTGAGGCGGAGGGACTGCGCGTGGGCCATGCGGGCGATCTGGGCCATTTGCCCACGCGCGCGCAGGCCGCGCAGATCGGCCGGCTGGACCTGCTGCTGCTGCCTGTGGGCGGCTATTATACCATCGACGCGGCGCAGGCCATGGACGTATGCGGGCTGCTCAAGCCCACGGTGACCATACCCATGCACTACCGCACGCAGTACGACCCGGAAATGAACATCGCGCCCCTTGCGGATTTCCTCTCCCTGTGCGGGGCGGAGGATACGCAGATGCCCCTGCTGCGCGCCGTGAAGGCGGAGATGGGTGAGCGCCCGCCTGTGGTGACACTGGCTGTCCAACCGGGTTGACAGGCAGCTTCCGTCACGCTACAATCAGGCGGAAACCATCCCGTATGCAAGGAGCCGATGAATCATGAAATACGTATTTATTACCGGAGGCGTTGCCTCCTCTCTGGGCAAGGGCGTGACCGCCGCGGCGCTGGGCTGTCTGCTCAAGGCAAGGGGCTATCGCGTGAGCATGCAGAAGCTCAACCTGTATTACAACGCCGAGCCCGCCTTTTTAAGTCCGCTGGAGCATGGCGAGGCCTTCATCACGGAGGACGGACATGCCGTGGACCTGGATCTGGGCAACTACGAGCGCCTCGTAGACGAGACCCTTCCCGGAGAATGCTGCTGCACCACGGGCAAGATTCACCGCCGTCTTTTGGAACGCGAGCTGCGGGGAGATTTTCACGGCATGACCATTCAGGCCATTCCGCACGTGGCCAACGAGATCAAGAGCCACATTGAGGGCGTGGCCGAGCGATCCGGCGCGCAGATCAGCATTGTGGATATCGGCGGCACCGTGGGGGATATGGAGGCGGCGGTCTATCTGGAGGCCATCCGGCAGATGCGGCTGGAACGGAGCGATCCGTATGATTGCTGCTACGTCCACCTGACGTTGATGCCCTACATCTCCACCGCGGGCGAGCTGAAAACCAAGCCCACGCAGAGCAGCGTGCGCGCGTTGCGCTCCGCGGGCATCCAGCCGGATGTGATCGTCTGCCGCACAGAAAAGCCCATGACCGGCGAGGCAAAGGAAAAGATCGCGCTGTTTTGCAACGTCAAAACCGCCAATGTGATCCAGAACATGGACGTGGACCCGCTGTGCAGGCTGCCCCTGGTGCTGGAAAAGGAGGGGCTGGCCCGCGCGGTGCTTTCCGAGCTGCGTTTGGAGAACGCCGAACCTGACCTGACTGCCCTGAAAAGCTATGTCAAAAGCGTGGATGAGGCTGCCGATCCTCTCCGTGTGGCGCTGGTGGGCAAGTACACTGCCATGCCGGACGCGTACCTTTCCGTGACCGAAGCACTGCGCCATGCGTGCGCACAGGCCGGCGCTAAGCCCCGGATTGATCTGGTGGACGCTGAAAAGATCACGCCGGATACGGCCGAAGATCTGCTGGGCGTCTATGATGCCATCGTGGTGCCCGGAGGGTTTGGCGACCGCGGGGTGGACGGCATGATCGTGGCGGCGCGCTATGCGCGCGAGCAGGGCGTGCCTTTCCTGGCCATGGGCTTTGGCATGCAGCTGGCGGTGGTGGAAGCGGTGCGAAGCCTGCTGGGCATCGACGACGCGCATACGGCCGAGGCGGACCCGCTGACGCCTCATCCCGTGGTACGCGTGCCAGAGGACCGTGTCTGCCAGAACGACAGCCGAGGCGCCACCCGCATGGGAAGCAGCGGTGTGCGCCTGCTGGATGGCGAATTGCAGCGTATCTATGGGGCAGATGTGGTGCACGAGCGTCATTCCAACCGCTACGAGGTGGATCCGGCCTACGTGACCGATCTGGAGCGCAAGGGCCTGCGTCTGGCGGGCGTGAGCGTAGAGGCGGGCTATCCCGAGGCATTTGAAATGGAAGGCCACCCCTTTTATATCGCGGTGGTATACCATCCGGAATACATCAGCTGGCCGGGCAAACCTCATCCGCTGTTTGTGCAGCTGGTGAAGCGCGGACTGGAACGCGCGCACGCCTGACGGACGCGCGGCAATACATGACTGGAGGGGGACCCGCCCGCATGGGTCCCCCTTGTGCTGTGACAGAACAAAGGAGGCGCGATGGGATGCCCCTTGAAATGCCCCAAGCCGATACACCTCGTCTGAAGGCGATGCTGGATGTGGCGGAGGAGAATCTGCGCGCGCTGGAATGGTTCAGCGGGTATCTGAACCTGTGCCCGCGCTTTGTGCGCGGTGAGGATGTGGAAATGCTGGTCCGGGAATGCGGCGTGACCGGCGAGGAGGCGTACCGGCTGCTGATGGCCTCGGCCTGCAGGCTGGACATCGCGGCCGACCCGTGGGCGCGCAGAATGGCGGAGCGCTACTTCCGGCCCGGCGTGCGCTGCCTGGATGCCGCGGCCTGCCGCGCCGACCCGTACTATGCCTCCGTGCGTCTGCCCGAAGTGAGGCAGGGAGACTGGACGCTGGGCTATAAGGCCATCGAAGCCTACGAGGCCTTTGCCAGCGGTGATTTGCTTCTGCTGCCCGATGGACGCGAGGTTCCGCAGGCCGGTTATTTTACGGAATCGTTTTGTGCGCCCGTCGTCACGCAAAATGGTCGGGAATGGATGACCGTTACGCCCAGCGAACTGAGCACCATGACTGCTGATATCCGGGCCGTGAGCGGCAAAGTGGCGGTATTCGGGCTGGGGCTGGGGTATTACGCCTTCATGGCGGCGCGAAAGCCGGAAGTGACCCGCGTGACGGTGATCGAGCGCGATCCCGACGTGATCTCGCTGTTCCGGGAGCATGTTCTGCCTGCTTTTAAGAACGCGGAAAAAGTGCGTGTGATACAGGAGGACGCCTACGAATATGCTGCTCATATGGGCGGCGAAGGGTACGACTATGCCTACGTGGATATCTGGCACGACGTGCTGGACGGGGTGGAAATGTACCTGAAAATGAAGCGGCTGGAGGCGCTTTCGCCGGGCACGCACTTTCTGTACTGGATTGAAACATCCATGCTGTGCTGGCTTCGCGGCATGGCGCTGATGGAGATTTCGGAAAAAAAAGACGGCCCGATGCTGGATGCCATCGGGCAGGTGAAAGATCTTGAGGAGTTGAAGCGCGCACTTTCGCAGGAGGGTTTGCGCCGCCTCGCGCCGCGCATTCCGCTGGAAGTGACGCAAAGGCAGTAGCACAGCTATTCCAGCATCTTGAGGAAGGCTGCCTCGTCGATGACGGGAATGCCCAGACTTTCGGCCTTGGTGAGCTTGCTCCCGGCCTTTTCGCCCGCAAGCACAAAGCTGGTCTTTTTGCTCACGCTGCCGGCCGCGCGGCCGCCGTGGCGGGCGATGAGCGCCTCGGCCTCATCCCGGCTGAGGGTAGGCAGGGTGCCGGTGACCACAACGGTCTTTCCCGCCAGCGCGTCGGAGAGCGCGTCGCTCTCGTGCTGCGGGGTGACGCCCGCATCCAGCAGACGGCGAATCATTTCCAGATTTTCCGGGAAGCTGAAAAATTCCACCACGCTGGTTGCCACGATATCGCCCACGTCGGGGATGGCGGTCAGTTCTTCGACCGTGGCGGACTTGAGGCGTTCCAGAGAGCCAAAGTGCTGCGCCAGGTCGCGCGCCGTCTTGCGGCCTACGTTGGGAATTCCCAGCGCAAAGAGAAAGGCGTCCAGCGCGCAATGGCGGCTCTTGTCCAGCGCGGCGATCAGGTTGTCGGCGCGCTTTTGCTGAAACCCTTCCAGCGGCAAAAGGTCGTCCGCCGTCAGACGGTACAGGTCCGCGCAGTCGCGCACGCCAAGCTTGTCATAGAGCAGCTCGGCGGTCTTTTCGGAAAAGGTGTCGATATCCATGGCGTTGCGCCCGGCAAAGTGCGCAAGGCGTGCCACGGCCTGCGGCTTGCAGGTCTGGCGGTTCATGCAGAACAGATGCGCGCCCCGCTCCACCAGCGGCTGGCCGCAGGCAGGGCACACCGTCGGCGGCTGGATGGGCGTTTCACCGGGCCCTGCTTCGCCCACGCGGCCCATGATTTCGGGAATCACGTCGTTGCTGCGGCGAATCCACACCTCGCAGCCGATGGCCACACGCTTGCGCTGGATATCGCCGAAGTTATTGAGCGTGGCGCGCTTGACCGTCACGCCGCCAATATCGGTGGGGGTCAGGTGAGCAAGGGGCGTGAGCTTCCCGGTGCGGCCCAGCTCCCAGGTTACATCCAGCAGAGTTGCGGTATTTTCCTCGGCGGCAAACTTGTAGGCCACCGCCCAGCGGGGGAATTTTTCCGTGTTGCCCATGGCCTGACGGGTTTGCAGATCGCACACCTTGACCACCGCGCCATCGATGAGAAAATCCAGCGATTCGCGCTGGGCCTCAACCGCATCGATCCGTTGGACGATTTCATCATAGGTAGTGGCATGGGCTTCGTAGCGGCTGGTGGGAAAGCCGTTTTCCTGAAGGAAAGCGATCATGCCGTCCAGATCATGATAGGACGGATTTTCGATGGTTCCGATCTGGTAGAAAAACGCATCCAGCTTCCGTCGTGCGGTCACGGCGGGGTCCAGGTTGCGAAGCGCTCCCGCCGCCGCGTTGCGGGCGTTTTTGAGCGGCTCGTCGGCGGTTTTGTTGTAGGCTTCCAGCGTGCTCAGGCGCATGATGCACTCGCCCTGCACCTCCAAAAGTCCCTGATAGGGAATGGAGAGAGGCACGCAGCGGATGGTGCGCACCTGCGGCAGAATGGCTTCGCCAACTTCGCCGTTGCCGCGGGTGGCGGCCTCAACCAGCTGGCCGCCGCGATAGGTGAGGTTGATGGTCAGGCCGTCCAGCTTGTATTCCACGGCGTATTTAAGCGGGGGAAGGGGCGTTTCGCGCCCGTCGCAGAGCTGGGCGTGCAGCTTTTGCGTGCGCTCCAGCCACGCGAGCAGCTCTTCCTTGCTCTGAACCTTGTCCATGCTCCACAGGCGGTTGATATGCCTGTGAGAGGCGAAGGAACTGAGTGGCTCCGCGCCGACGCGCACAGTAGGGGAGTCGGGCAAAACGATGCCCGACTCCTTTTCCAGTCTGCTCAGTTCGTTGTATTTCTGGTCCCATTCCGCGTCGCTCATGGGGCTGGCGCCCTGTGTGTAATACAGCACGGAGGCCCGGTTGAGCTGGTCGACCAGCTCGCGCATGCGTGAGGTCTGCATATCAGTCGTTCACCTTCACAATCGGGGCGATAGAGAGCACAAATTCCTTCTGTCCATAGGCTGCGAAGCCGATCACAATGCGCGCATCGCCGCCGCTTCCGCGAATTTCCAGCACGTTTCCTTCGCCGAATTTGCGGTGCATCACACGGTCGCCGGTTTTGAACAATGCGGCTACGGCACTGGCGGGCACGCTGGAGGCCGCGGATGGGGTAAAGCCCTTTTGCACACCCGGAATGCCCAGCGCGCTGCGGCCTGCTCCCAGTCCTCGTCCGGATTCGCCGCTGTAGCGCGGCGTGCGCTTGGGCGTGGGATGCTGATAGCTTTCCATGACGCCGGGGAAGTTGCGCTCGCGCTTGCTGATCCACTGATCGTCGATCAAACGCTTGGGAATCTCCTTGAGGAAGCGGCTGGGCGTGTTGTAATTGACCTGATTATAGAGCATGCGCTGGGCGGCGTAGCTGAGGAAAAGCTGCTGTTGCGCGCGGGTGATGGCCACGTAGCACAGACGGCGCTCTTCCTCCATGCGCTTTTCGTCCTGCAGGCTTCTGCCGGTGGGAAATACGCCCTCCTCCAGTCCGGCGATGAATACGATGGGAAATTCCAGCCCCTTGGCGCTGTGCACGGTCATCAGCGTGACGACCTTACCCCCAAGCTCCGCACCGTCCAGATCGCTTACCAGCGCTACGTTTTCCAGATAATCTTCCAGCGTGGGGGTCTCGGCGCCCTGTTCGTATTCGCTGACCGCACCCAGGAACTCTTCGATGTTTTCCAGACGGTTTTTGCCTTCGTCGGACAGGTCGCGCTCATACTGCGCCTTGAGGCCGGTGCGGTCGATCACGTACTTGACAAAATCGCTCACGCCCATATCTTCGCGCGCCATGACCAATTCATTCATCAGATCGCCAAACTCGCTGACGCACTTGCGCGGGCGTGCCGAAAGCGTTTCGGGCACGTCCATCAGGGCGCTGTAAAGGGGCATTTCCTTTTCGGCGGCGTAGCGCACCAGCTCGGTGATGGTGCTGTCGCCAATGGAGCGCTTGGGCTGATTGATGATGCGGCGCAGGCTTACGTCGTCGGCAGGATTGACAATGCAGCGCAGGTAGGCCACGATGTCCTTGACCTCCTTGCGGTCATAGAAGCGCAGCCCGCCGTAGATGCGGTAGGGGATACCCGCGCGCACCAGCATTTCCTCCAGCACGCGGCTTTGCGCGTTGGAACGGTAGAGCACAGCCATGTCGCCATAGCTCTTGCCGGCAAGCTGCATCTGCTGCATGCGGTCGCATATCCAGGCGGCCTCTTCCCGCTCGTCGCCGGCGCAGAAGAGCTTGATGGGTTCGCCGGCGGGCTGCTCGGTCCACAGGGCCTTTTCCATGCGGCCTTCGTTGTGGGCGATTACCTGATTCGCCGCATCAAGGATGTTGGCGGTGCTGCGGTAGTTCTGCTCCAGCTTGATGACGGCGGCGTCGGGGAAATCCTTTTCAAAATCGAGAATGTTGCGGATATCCGCACCGCGCCAGCCGTAGATGCTCTGATCGTCATCGCCCACGACGCAAAGGTTTCGGCTCTTCTGCGTAAGGAGCTTTACCAGCGAATACTGGGCAAAGTTGGTATCCTGGTATTCGTCCACGTGAACATAGCGGAAGCGCTCGCGGTAACTCTCCAGCACGGGCGGATGGTCGGCGAACAGCTCCAGCGTCCGAACCAGCAAATCGTCAAAATCCAGGGCGTTGCCATGGCGCAGCCGGCGCTCGTAGGCATCATAAAGGTCGTGAATCTGCTGGCTTCGAAAATCCTTGGCGGAGGCCTGGAACCATTCGTCAGGACTGAGCAGATGGTCCTTGGCGTCGCTGATTTTGGCCTTGACCTCACGCAGGGTCAGGGATTTATCGTCGATACCGAACTGCTTGAACAACTCCTTGAGCACGCTGGACTGATCGTCATCGTCGTAGATGGTAAAGGAGCGGGTGTAGCCCAGTTTTTCGATGTCCCGCCGCAAAATGCGGGCGCACATGGCATGGAAGGTGCTGACCCATACCTCGCCGCCGCGTTCACCCACCAGGGCGCTCACGCGCTGACGCATCTCTTTGGCGGCCTTGTTGGTAAAGGTAATGGCCAGAATATTCCACGGCGCCACGCCGTGGTCGATCAGATTGGCAATGCGATAAGTGAGCGCGCGTGTTTTGCCGCTGCCCGCGCCTGCCAGAATAAGCACCGGCCCTTCCAGGGTTTCTGCGGCCTGGCGCTGCTCCCGGTTCAATCCTTCCAAATTCATGCTATGCTATCCTCAATCTTCACTTCTGTTGTGCTTCAAGCCGGTCCAGCACCAAGGTGTAGCCGTCCGCCCCGTATTGCAGGGCCCGGTTGACGCGGCTGATGGTGGCGGTGGACGCGCCGGTCTGGTGGGCGATTTCCTGATAGGTTACCTTCCGGCGCAGCATCACGGCCACCTCCAGCCGCTGGGTGATGCTTTTGAGCTCCTGCACCGTCAGGACATCCTCCAGAAAACGGTAGGCCTCTTCTGAGGTTTTCAGCTGAAGCAGCGCGTCCATCAGCAGGTCCGTCTGCTCGTTGTGGTAACGTGGTGTAAACACGGTCGCAATCCTCCGCTCAAACAGTGCAAAACTTTGCCTGATACCATTATAGCACATTTGAGAAAAGAAGGAAAGCCAAAAACGGATATGCCGCGGGGCTCACTCGCGGGGCGGCTTTTTGCCGAACAGACCGCCGGTCATTTCGCTGAGGCTCCGTCCCCACTTGCTCATGCCGCCCCGGCCGCCGGTGGAGAGAAACGCAAACACTCCCAGCCCCACCACCAGCGCCACGACCAGCCATATGGCCCATCCCGCGCCGGTATTGTCCTGATCTGCGCCCTCCACCGTTTCAGAAGCGGGCGCACGGGACGCGTCGCTGGCGCCGGCCGAACCGGTTACCCCGCCGTAGAGCGCCTTGTAGACCACTTCGCTCATGGGGCCGGTGGAGGCGAGCACGCGTTCCTTGGGCAACGTATGTGTGCCAAACTCCAAAAGCACGCTGCGTGGAGCCAGGTCCTGGTTATAGGCCCCCTTGCCCATATAGATATCCTTGATGAGGCCGGGGTACATCTTGTCGGCTACGGCCTTGATCTGCTTGGCAAAGCTGAGGTTCGCATCCTTGTTCTGATTGCCCTTGCCCACCAGCAGGCGCACCTTGCTCATCTTTTCGTTGCCGATGGTGGTTGCATATTCGTCCGGATCGGGAATGCCGTCGCGGTGGATGTCGAAGATGGCGCTGGGTCCATCCTTGAGCAGTTCCACGGCGGTCTGGCGGCTGCGGCGGTAAGCGCCCGCGTCATGCGGATGGTGGGTGGCGTCGCTCAGGGTGACGGATACCCCCCGTTCCTCCAGCGCGTCGCCGAACGCCGCCGCCACGTCGTAGATGCCGCCGCGTTCCTCGTCGCTTTCGGTGCCGTCGCCCTCGATGTAGCTTTCGTCGCTGTGGGTGCAGTAGAGGGCGATCTTCCTGTTGTTTGTGGCGCTTACAGCAAGGCTCTGTTCCATTTCCAGCCAGCTTACATCCGGCATGTCGGCGTCGCCCAGGAGTTCCAGCTGTGCCATTTTGGCCTGCGGGTCCACGGAAACCACGCGGTAATGCAGGTTGTCGCCGCTGATGTACTCGTCGCCGGCTTCGCATTCTCCCAGATACTGGGTCAGGGCGGTTCCGTTTTCGTCCAGCAAAGTATAGACGTCTTCCTCCGCAGTGGCGGGCAGGGCAATCAGGCACAGGGCCAGGGCGGCAAGCGCAGAAAACAGCGTTTTTTTCATGGCTCATTTCTCCTTTTGACGCACAGGATTCTCAATGGCGCTCTCCCTGGGACGCTGGGTACCGCGCGCCATGCGCTCCAGCACCTCGCCCACGAGCTCCGAAAGCAGCACGCCCAGAATACCGCTGATGATCATGGCGTCAAACACGCCCGCGCCGCCCAGCACGAGCGGCTGGTCAATCCCCCGCGACCAGTTCACCACCGCCACGGCGACGTCCGCCAGCATCACGCCCACCACGCCGCAGAAGAACGCGCCGCGCCGCGAGCGCCCCAGCACGTAGGCCACCACGCCCCCTGCGAGTCCGTAGAGATACATGGGATCAATCAGCATGCGTTCCGGCTCGTCGGGCAGAAAGTGGGAAAGCGCGTAGATGATCCCCGCCGTAATCAGCGATCCCAGTATGGCGCGCACGCGTTCCTTGGCGGTACCCGCCCGCGCCAGCAGGTAAACGCACACGCCGAAGGGAATCACGGCCCCACCGATGCTGACGGACACATTGCCAATGGTGACATTGGGAATGAGCGTTCCAAAGAACATCAGCGCAATCAGGATCAGCGCCGCACGGTCGCTCAAATACAGCTTGTCCAGCACGCGCTGGGCCACGCCGAAAAACACCAGGACCGCCACAACGGTCAAAAGGACCATTCCGATCGACATACACACGCATCCCTTCGTCTTATGGAAGTGATGGCTAGTATGCCCCGAACGGGCAAAAGCATGCGTGGAGAACACCGGGCGCACCACGGTGGGACCGCAGAATCTGCTAAAGCAAATCAACGCGTCTGGCGGGTCTTGGCTTTCCGTCACGCTTGTGATATACTATTTCATAAAACCACGGCGCGCCGCTCCGCAAGCGTAGCGAGGTAGCCAAGCAGGAAGGGGCGGCGGCGCGGAAAAAGGCAGTACGGAAGGAGCGTTTTGCCATGGCGGTCTGGAACCCGAAGATCGAATGCGCAAAGAGAAGCGAAATCGAAGCAATCCAGCTGGAGCGCCTGAAATGGAGCGTACAGCATGCCTACGACCATGTGCCCATGTATCATGACAAGATGGTCAAGGCGGGCGTAAAGCCATCGGATATTCGCACACTGAAGGACATTTCAAAAATCCCCCTGACAACCAAAACCGAGCTGCGGGAGCAGTACCCCTTCAAGCTGCTGGCCGTGCCCATGCGCGAGGTGGTGCGCATCCACGCATCCAGCGGCACCACCGGCCAGCCCATCACCGCCGGGTACACCCGGCGCGACCTGGATACCTGGGCGGAATGCATCGCGCGCATCGCTACCGCAGGCGGGGCCACGGCGGACGATATCGCTCAGATCAGCTTCGGATATACCCTCTTTACCGGCGCGTTCGGCCTGCACGGCGGACTGGAGAAAATCGGGTGCGCCATCATTCCCATCTCCAGCGGCAATACCGAGCGTCAGATCAACATCATGCGCGATTTCGGCTCCACCGTGCTCATCGCCACGCCCAGCTATGCGCTGTATATGGCCGAGGTCGCCGAGCGCATGGACGCACTTAAGGACATCCGCCTGCGCGTGGGCCTGTTCGGCGCGGAGGCCAGCACCGAGGAGATGCGCGCGGAGCTGGAGCGCCGCTATGGCATTCTGGCCACCGAAAACTATGGTCTGACCGAGGTGATGGGGCCTGGCGTGAGCGGCGAGTGCGAATACAAGTGCGGCATGCACATCAACGAGGACTGCTTCCTTGCCGAGATCATCGACCCGGATACCGGCGAGGTGCTGCCCATGGGCGAGCAGGGCGAGCTGGTGCTCACCACGCTCGCCAAGGAGGCGCAGCCCGCCCTTCGCTACCGTACGCGCGACATTACCCGCCTCATCGAGGAGCCCTGTGCCTGCGGTCGTACGCAGCTTCGCATGGAGAAGATCAAGGGCCGCAGCGACGACATGCTCATCATCCGTGGGGTGAATGTCTTCCCCTCGCAGATCGAAAGCGTGCTGGTGGGGCAGCCGGGGATCGGTCCGCATTACGAAATCGTGGTCACCCGCGAGCATTTCACCGACCATTTGCAGGTCAAGGTGGAGCTGGTGGATGCCTCGCTGCTTGAAAAATACAGCGAGCTGGAAAAGGTGCGCGACCGTATTCGCGCGCAGCTGAGGACCGTGCTGCAATTGGATGTCGAGGTGACGCTGGTGTCGCCCAACACCCTGAAACGGTTTGAAGGAAAGGCAAAGCGGGTCACGGACCTGCGCTGAGGAGGAACGACGCAATGGATGAGAAAATGCTCACGGATGACGTATTCGTGGCCGATCCCGTGGAAGAAAGGCTGATGCTGGGCAATGAGGCCGTGGCGCAGGGCGCATGGGAAGCGGGCCTGCGTGTGGCGGCCAGCTATCCCGGCACCCCCAGCACTGAAATTACCGAATGCGTGGCGCGCTTTCCGGAAGTGGACTGCCAGTGGGCGCCCAATGAAAAAGTAGCCACGGAAGTGGCTTTCGGCGCGGCCATGGCGGGCGCGCGCGCCATGACCTGCATGAAGCATGTGGGTGTGAATGTGGCCGCAGACCCCATCTTCACCGCAGCCTATACGGGCGTAAACGCGGGTCTGGTGGTGGTGTGTGCCGATGACCCGGCCATGCATTCCAGCCAGAACGAGCAGGACAGCCGCTACTATGCCCGCGCGGCCCACATCCCCATGCTGGAGCCGTCGGACAGCCGCGAGTGCCATGCCTTCACCCGTCTGGCTTTCACCATGAGCGAGGAGCTGGACACCCCGGTGTTTCTGCGCCTGACCACCCGCGTGGCGCATGCCCGCAGCGTGGTGGCCATCGGGGAGCGCGCGGATGTGCCCCTGCGTCCCTACCAGAAGGACGCCATGAAATACGTGATGATGCCGGGAATGGCGCGCAAGCGCCACCTCAAGGTGGAGGCGCGCGAGGCGTTCCTGGCCGAGGCAGCCAACCGTCTGCCCATCAACGTCATCAAAATGCGGGATACGTCCATTGGCATCATCACCAGCGGCGTGTGCTACGAATATGTGCGCGATGCCATGCCCCATGCCAGCACCCTCAAGCTGGGCATGGTCTATCCCCTGCCCATGAAGCTGATCCGCGAATTTTCCCAGAAGGTGGACCGCCTGATCGTGGTGGAGGAGCTGGAAGGACTGATCGAGCGCGAGGTGCTGGCTGCGGGCATCCCCTGCGAGGGCAAAAACCTCACCGGCATTCAGGGCGAGCTGAGTGTGGAGAAGCTGCGCAGCGTCCTTTTGGGTGCGGAAATGCCCAAGGGCGAGGACGCATCCATCCCGGCGCGTCCGCCGGTGCTGTGCCCCGGCTGCCCGCATCGCGGCGTGTTCTATGTGCTCAATAAGCTGGGCATGCGCGTGATGGGCGACATCGGCTGCTACACGCTGGCCGCGCTGCCGCCGCTGAGCGCCATGGACGCCTGTCTGTGCATGGGCGCGAGCATCGGCATGGCAGGCGGTGCAGAGCGTGCACAGGGCAAGGCGTTCTCGCGCGGCACCGTGGCGGTGCTGGGCGACAGCACCTTTATCCACAGCGGCATTACCTCGCTGATCGACGCGGTATATAACCGCGAGACCATCACCGTGGTCATTCTGGACAATCGCATCACCGGCATGACGGGTCATCAGCAAAACCCCGCGACCGGCTTTGATATCCACAACCAGCCCGCGCCCCAGCTCAATCTGGAAAAGCTGGTGGAAAGCTGCGGCGTGACCGACGTGCGCGTGGTGGACCCCTTCGACCTCAAGGCCACCGAGCAGGCCATCCGCGAGGCCGCCGCCAGCGAGCAGGTGAGCGTGGTCATCGCGCGCCGTCCCTGTGCGCTGCTGGACAAGACGGTGCGGCCCGCCTTTGTGATCGACGGGTGCCGTGGGTGCGGCGCATGCATGAAATTGAGCTGCCCGGCCATCGAGCGGCATGGCAAGCTCGTGGAAATCAATCCCGCACTGTGCAGCGGCTGCGGCATGTGCGCGCAGGTATGCCCCTTTAAGGCCATCAAGAGCGGCAGGGAGGAAAACGTATGAGCAAGGCGGCATTTGATCTGGTCATCGTGGGCGTTGGCGGACAGGGTACACTGTTGGCCAGCAAGATCCTGGGTCGGCTGGCCCTCAGCGAAAACTGCGGCGTGAAGGTCAGCGAAGTGCACGGCATGAGCCAGCGCGGCGGCAGCGTGATCACGCATGTGCGCGTGGGCGACAGCGTGCATTCGCCCATGGTGGCGTTGGGTGGAGCGGATTACCTGATCAGCTTTGAGGCGCTGGAAGCCAGCCGTGCGGCGTGTTATTTGAAGCCGGGCGGAACGGTCATCGTCAATACCCAGCGTATTTTGCCCATGCCCGTTATCACCGGCGCGACCGCCTATCCCGACGATCCGCTGGCGTCCCTCGCGCCCTACCGCGTCGAGAGCGCCGACGCGCTGGGCATCGCCGTGGAGTGCGGCAGCCAGAAGGCGCTGAACCTGGTGCTGCTCGGCATGTTCAGCCGGCATCTGCCCTTTGAGGATGAGGCCTGGCGGGACGCCATCGCCGCCTGTGTGCCTACCAGAACTTTGGAAGTCAACCTTGCGGCCTTCGAGCGCGGCCGCGCCCTGATGGGCTGATATACAACCGCTGTGAAGGAGAGAGAGCACCCATGGAGCATGTCTACTGGAATCCCACTATGGAAACCATGCCGCGCGAACAGCTGCGCGCCCTGAAGGACGAGCGGCTGCGCGACGTGGTGCGCCGCGTATACGAGCATGTACCCTTCTACCGCAACAAGATGCAGCAGCTGGGCATCACGCCCAACGATATCCACGGCGTGGAGGATCTGCACCTTCTGCCCTTCACCGAGAAGAAGGATCTGCGCAACAACTATCCCTTCGGCCTCTTCGCCGTGCCCCAGAGTGAAATCGTGCGCATCCACGCCTCCAGCGGTACCACCGGCAAGCCCAGCGTGGCCGGTTATACCAGCGGCGATATCGACCGCTGGGCGGAGCTCATGGCACGTGCCATGTACTGCGCCAACGTCGGCAAGAACGATATCGTGCAGGTGGCCTATGGCTACGGCCTGTTTACCGGCGGGCTGGGCGCGCACTACGGCGCGGAGCGCGTAGGCGCGAGCGTGATTCCCATGAGCGGCGGCAATACCGTGCGCCAACTCATGCTGATGGAGGACTTCGGCTCAACGGCGCTGTGCTGCACGCCTTCCTATGCGCTCAACCTGGCCGATGCCATGGAGCGCGAAGGCATCACGCTGGATCGCATCCGCTTAAAGAGCGGCATCTTCGGTGCCGAGCCCTGGACCGAGGACATGCGCCGCCGCATCGAGGAGAAGATGGGCATTGATGCGCTCAACGTCTACGGTCTCAGCGAGGTGATGGGCCCGGGCGTCGCCATGGAATGCATGGCCAAAAACGGCATGCACATCTGGGAGGATCACTTCCTGCCCGAAGTCATCGGACCGGACGGCCAGAGCCTGCCCTACGGCGAACAGGGTGACCTGACCTTCACCACGCTCACCAAGCACGGCATGCCCCTCATCCGTTATCGCACCCATGACCTGTGCACCCTCACCGACGAGCCCTGCCCCTGCGGCCGCACCCATGTGCGTATGGGCCGCGTGATGGGCCGCACGGATGACATGCTCATCATCCGCGGGGTCAACGTGTTCCCCTCACAGATCGAGCATGCGCTGCTTCAGGTGCCGGGCATCGAGCCTCACTATCACATCGTGGTTGACCGCGTAGGCACGCTGGATACCATTGAGGTGCAGGTGGAACTCTCTCCCTCTGTGATGAGCGATACCGTGCGTGATCTGGAAACGCTCGAACGCAAGATCGTCAATTCCCTGGCCAGCCATGCGCTGATTCACGCCAGCGTCAAGCTCTGCCAGCCCGGCACGCTGCCCCGCAGCGAAGGCAAGGCCGTGCGCGTGACCGACCGGCGCCATCTGCAATGAATTACGCTGCGCCACATGGGCATCGTCAGTCCGAATCCCATCCAGAGTTAAGGAGGAGTCAGTCATGTACGTAAAGCAGATTTCCGTTTTCATCGAAAACACTCCCGGCCGTCTGGCGCATTTTACCAAGCTACTTGGGGACAATAACATCGACCTGGTATCCCTCTCCGTGGCGGATACCACGCATTTCGGCATTCTGCGCGGCATTGTGGCGGACTACGAAAAGGCGGTCAAGCTGATTTCCGATAACGGCTACACCGTTAAGCTCACGGATGTGCTGGCCGTCAGTGTACCCGATCATCCCGGCGGACTGGCTGAGGTGCTGGAGACCCTCTCCGGCCACGACATCGTGGTGGAGTACCTCTACAGCTTCGTGCGCAACGCGGGCGACCATGCGCTCATCATTTTCCGTGTGGATAAGCTGGCTGAGGCGGAAAAGGTCCTGACCGAAGCGGGCGTGCGCCTGCTGTCGCAGGACGAGGTGCGCGGCCTGTAAGCCGCAGGACAACACGCGCGCGTTTGCGCGCAGGCGGGAAGGTTGGAACATGCTCAGGCAAAACCGTGTCGAGATCGACATGGACGCAATCAGGAACAATTATCGGATATTGCGCGATCAGGTGCCCGCGGACGTGGAAGTGATGCCCGTCATCAAGGCCAACGCCTATGGGCACGGAATGCTGGAAACGGCGGATGCCCTCGCCGGCATGGGCGCTTCACACTTCGCTGTGGCGCTGCCCGAGGAGGGCATCGAACTGCGCCTGGCCGGGGTGGAGGGCGAGGTGCTGGTACTGGGCGCGGCCATGCCCCGCGCAGCGGCGGACTGCGTGCGCTACGGCCTTACGCAGACGGTCTTTACCCCGGAGATGGTCGCGGCGCTGGACCGGGAGGCTGCCGCCCAAAGGCGCGAATCGCTGGTGCATATCAAGCTGGATACCGGCATGAACCGCATCGGACTGCGCACCGAGGAGGAAGCGGACGCCCTGGCCGCTGCGCTGGCGTCGGCTAGCCATGTGCGCGCCACGGGCATCTATACCCACTTTGCCGATGCGGACAATCCGCTGCCGGATGGCGGAATGAACCCGTTCACCCGTGCGCAGCTCAAGCGCTTTTGCGAGCTCCGTGCGCACTTTAACCCTGACATTCCGGCGCATGTGGCCAACAGCGCCATGAGTCTGCTGGCGCCCGAAGCGTACTTCAACATGATCCGCGAGGGCATTTCGCTCTACGGTTATCCGCCCGTGCCCACCAATCTGCCCTTCACACCCGCCTTGAGCTGGTATACCGAGATCGTGCATGTCAAGCGCGTGGGCGCGGGGGAGAGCATCGGGTATGGCTGTACCTTCACAGCCCCGCGCGACATGCTCGTGGCCACCGCCGCCGTGGGCTATGGTGACGGGTATCATCGCGCGGTGTCCAACCGGGGCGCAATGCTGGTGCATGGCCGGCGCGCACCCATCGTGGGGCGCGTATGCATGGATCAGACCATGTTGGATGTGACGGACATCCCCGGCGTGCAGGTGGGAGACGAAACGGTGATTCTGGGCTGTCAGGGCGGGGAGCGCATCGATGCGGTGGAGCTTGCCTCCTGGGCGGGCACCATCAGTTACGAGGTGCTTCTGGCCGTCACCGCACGGGTGCCGCGGGTGTACCTGCATGTATGAAGCAACAGGCGTTTTGCCACAATAACCCCTGCCGGCCGGGCGGGGAGGTGGAAAGGATACACAGATGCAAAGTGCCAAAGGAAATTCAAAAAAGCCGGTAGCTCAGGTGAAAAAGCCGATTCTGAAGGGATCATGGCATGGAAAGGACGCCTGGAAGCTGGCGCTCAAGCGCATGCTGAGCATGCTTGCCGTTACGGTGATCTATCTGATCGCCGGTATGCTGCTCAGCTTTGAAAGCCTGTGGGGACGCCTGCTGTCGTGCATCGCTGTTGCCGGACTGGTGATTTACTATCAGTACTATCAGGGAATGGTGCGCGGAGAAAACGACGCCGCCTTTGCGGAAATCATGTATACCCGCCAGGAGGGCGGACGTGCCGTCGAAAAGGACGACCGTGCGCGCTGCTTTCATCCGTTCAAGGGCATGTTTGCCGCTCTGGTGGGCGCGGCTCCGTTTGTAGCGTTTGCCGTCGTCTACGCGGTGCTTACGCGTCCGATCACCTACACGCTGGGCGTGCTCCCGTCCTGGACGGAGGCGCTCATGCGCCAGAGCGAATTCGGCGACGCGCTGCGCTACTATGAAAATGTCGGCTCCATGGGCGTGATGGACATCCTTCGCGTGATAGACCGCGCGATGATTTTGCCATTTGTCAACGTATTTTCCTATACCGGCAACGACGCGGCGCTGCTGGCCGAGCGCCTGAGTCCCCTGTTTGTGCTGTTGGCTCCTCTGGGCTATGGCCTGGGCTATACCCAGGGCCGGAAACTGCGCGACAAAATCAACACCGGCATTAAAATGGGCGACGACCGCAAGAAGCGCCGTGAGCGCAAGGCGCGCAAGCAGCGCCAGCGCAGCAAGTCGCCGGAAAGGCTGATCTGATGCGCATTATCGCCGGACAATGCGGCGGCGCACAGCTTTATGCGCCGCGCGGGATGGACACACGTCCCACGCAGGACAAGGTGAAAGAATCCCTGTTCAGCATCATTCAGGCCTATGTGCCCGGAGCGCGGGTGCTGGACCTGTTTGCGGGCAGCGGCGCGCTGGCGCTGGAGGCGCTCAGCCGGGGCGCGGACTTTGCCGCCCTGGCGGACCGCGACCGGGAAGCGGTATCATGCATTCGCCGGAATGGGGAAAAGCTGCGCTTCATGGACGCCATGCGGATCTACGCGGGCGACTGGCGGCAGGCGCTTTCGCAGATGAAGGGTGAGGAACGCCGGTTTGACCTGGTGTTTCTGGACCCGCCTTACCGCATGCCGGTATTGGAAGAATGCTGTGCGGCACTTGCGGATCTGGGACTGCTGGAGGCGGACGCGCTATTGGTGCTGGAGCACCGGCTGGACGCGGTTCCTTCGCCGGACGGGCGCTTTGCGCTATGGAAGGGCCGCGCCTATGGCGACACTGCAATTCACTTTTTTCACTACCGCGAAAGCGTGTAGGTCAGGAGGAAACGGACGTGAAAAAGGGCCTGTGCGTATACCCCGGCAGCTTTGACCCCGTGACCGTCGGCCATCTGGATCTGATTGAGCGCGGCGCGGACATCTTCCCCGAAGTGGTGGTGGCGGTGCTTCACAACCCGGCCAAGGAGGGGTGCTTTCCCATCGCGCAGCGGTTGGAGCTGCTCTCCCGCGCATGCGCTCATCTGCCCAACGTGCGCTTTGATCAGTTTGACGGACTGCTGGTGGACTATATGAGAAAGCTGGATGCCGGGATCGTCCTGCGCGGCCTGAGGGCTGTGACGGATTTTGAAAGCGAATTTCAAATGGCCCAGCTCAACCACCAGATGGCGCCCGGCGTGGAGACCCTCTTCATGATGACCGCGCCGGAGCACGCCTATCTCAGTTCCAGCGCTGTTCGGGAAATCGGCCTGTTTGGGGGGGATATTGCCCCGTTTGTGCCGGCGTCCATCGTGGAGGATGTACGGCGCGCCTTACAACGTTGACCATATTTTGACGGGAGGAAAAAGAACCATGCAACAGGATGCCATTTCCGCTTTCCGGAAGAATCTCAATGACCTTGAGGAAATTGTGATGCAGGCCAAACGCGTGCCGCTGAGCAATATGTGCATGGTGGACCGCGAGCGCATTCTGGGCCTGGCAAACGCCATTACAACCGATCTGCCCACGGTGTTTGCCGAATGCGAGGGCGTGGTGCAGAATCAGATCACCATCATTTCCGAGGCCAACGAGCGCGCTGAGCAGACCAAGCAGAACGCCACCATGCGCGCCAATCAGTACGTGACCGACGCCAAGAATCAGGCCCAGCAGATGACCGCCCAGGCCCAGCAGCAGGCGCAGGAAATGCTCAAGAAAGCGCAGCAGCAGGCGGCCGGCATGGTGCGCGAGGCACAGGAGCAGGCGGCCAATATGGTCAAGGATGCGGAGAACCGGGCCCGTCAGCTGGTCAGCGAGCAGGAGATCACCGCGCGCGCCAATATGGAGGCCGAGGAGCTGCGTCAGAACACGCACGAGGAGATCGAAAAGCTCTATAACGACGTGTATCGTCATATCGATGAGGTCCTGGCCCAGCTGGACCGCTCCATCAGCGAAAAGCTGACCGATATCCGCATGACACGCCAGCAGATTGACCAGAGCATGTCCATGCGGTAAGCAGAACAAGCGCCGCCGTGCCCCGTGCACGGCGGCGCTTGTTAAATGATGCCCACACTGCATACACTTGCCACGGTTCGCACCTCGCGAAGAGGTCACAATACCCCTTGAGCGCCCTGTGAGGGGCGGGCAAGGAGGAAACGCACGCATGCCGAAAACCAAGGCGTCCCTGCTGGTAATTGCGGCCACGGCGGCAACCGTGGTCACGCTGTTTTTGCTGCCGTTCACACCCAGGACAGCCGTGCGCACCGCGGTGGTGGAGCGGGGGGAACTGATCTGCTCCACTTTGCTTGAGGGGGTTGTCGCCTACGCGGATGAACAGCCCCTTATCGCCCTGCAGGCGGGCCGGGTGGGGAAGGTTCATGTCCGTCAGGGGCAGACGGTGCGTGCGGGTGAGCTGCTGATCAGCATGGATACGGGTGTGCAGGAGCAGGAGCTGGCTGCCGTGAACCAGTTGCTTTATGAGCAGGAAACGGCGCTGGCAGCCTTTGGTCAGGCGGGCGAAGCGGCTTTGCCCGCTGCTCATATCGCCCTGCAGGCGCGCACGCGGCAGGCGGAACTGCGCGCCTCCATCGCCTCCGCACAGATTCGCGCAGAAGCCGACGGCGTCGTGGGGGCCCTTTACGTGGCCGAAGGCGCTATCGCCGGCGAGGGCGGCCTTTTGGGAACGGTTCATGGAACCGGGCTGCGGGTTGCCGCCGCCGGGCGCGCGGAGGACCTGGCAAACGTAGCGCCCGGAGCGGCTGCGATGGTGACCAGCGCGGAAGGAAAAGCGCTGGGCGCCGCCGTTCTGGGGCAGTCGGGAGCGCCGGAACTGGACGGCAGCACCGGACAGGCGATGCAGTCGCTTTCTTTTTTGCCCATGGATGACGGCGCATGGATCGGAGTAGGTGCCGGAGACCGCGTGGTGGTGGAATTGGCGCAGGAGGCGCTCGAGGATCAGGCGCTGGTACCGATCAGCGCGGTGGACAGTCGTGACCGGGTCTGGTTTGTGGAGGATGGAATCGCCACACCGGTGGAGATTGACCTTACGCTGCGCAACGATGCGTATGTGGCCGTCCCGCAGGAATGGGCGGGCAAGCGTGTTGTGCTGTTGCCGGAAACCGCCTCACTCTATCCGGGCTGCGCCGTCAAGGAGGCCAGAACGCGGTGAAGCGATACGATTTTTGGAAGCTGAGCCTCCTCAATATTTTTGCCGCGCCAGCCCGCTCCGTGCTGACGGTGCTGGGAATGGCCATCGGCATTGGCGCGATTCTGGCCGTGATCACGCTGGGCGACGCCGGCCGGGCTCAGGTAAAAAGCGAGATGGCGCGTCTTGGCATCGACTGGGTATGGTTGACCGCTTCGGAGGGGCAGACATTGCGCCATGGAGACGCTCAGCTGCTGTCCTCGGCGCTGGGCGCCTCCGCAACCGAGCAGGTATACGCGCCGGTTGAAGCACGCGCGGGCCGCAGTGAGGAAAGCTGCGTACTGGTTGGGTGTTCTCGAGAGTATATGGATATGATGGGCACCAGCGTGCTGAGAGGACGCGACCTGTATGCGGCCGAGTGGCAGCCGGGGGCGCGCAGCGTGCTGCTGGGGGCGGCGCTGGCCGAGAAGCTGGAGGTGGAGCCCGGCGAACTGCTCAGCGTTTCAGGCGTGCCGTTTTGGGTGCGCGGCATCATCGCACAGGGCAACGAGCTGTCGCAGGTGGATGCGTCCGGTGCGGTTTTTTTGCCCATCGCGGTTTTCTGCGAATGGATGGGGCAGAGCGTGCACGAAATCATCCTCGGCGTCCCGGAAGGCGTTACGCCGCAGGCGGCGGCCGCCATGGCGCAGGATGTGATGCGGGTCAAGCGGGACCTGGCGGTTGAGACGGTCACCATGCAGGTACAGATTGAGGCGGCCAACAGCGTGATGAGCATCTTTGTGGATGTGCTCAAATGGGTGGCGGCGATTTGCATTCTGGTGGGCGGCATTGGGGTGATGAATATTTTGCTGGTGAGCGTGCGGGAACGCAGGCGGGAGATCGGCATTATGAAATCTCTGGGAACCACGGAAGGCCAGATTTGCCTGCTGTTTTTGCTGGAAGCGCTGGTATACGCGCTGGTGGGCGGATGCATGGGACTGGTCATCGGAGTAGGACTGATTGAAACGGCTGGACGGAGCATCGGACTTACGCCCGTTATCCGGCTGGGAGACTGTGCGGCGGTGTTTTTGGCAGCACTGGCGGTGGGACTGATCTTTGGCGTATCGCCCGCCTCGCGCGCATCACGCATGAAGCCTGTGGAGGCCCTGCGTGACGAATGAACAGAATGTGCAAGGATATGGTATAAATTTATCCGTCGTGTACATCCTGTACAAATGCCTTCAAAAATCTTAGTGGATTCAGCCGATTCCTTTTTTTTGCCGATTCCGATATAATACATACATTGAAATGTGGCTGTTCCATGGTCTGGAATGATGGACTGCCAGCATTCAGAAAAAGGAGGCTGCTTGAGAATGGCAAGCGTATCGCTCAATCACATCTATAAGGTTTATTCCGGCAATGTGACCGCTGTCAGTGATTTCTGCCTGGACATTGAGGACAAGGAGTTTATCGTGCTGGTCGGACCTTCCGGCTGCGGCAAGTCCACCACGTTGCGCATGGTTGCCGGTCTGGAGGAAATCTCCAGCGGCGAGCTTTACATCGGCGACCGTCTGGTCAACGACGTGGCTCCCAAGGACCGCGACATCGCCATGGTGTTCCAGAACTACGCCCTGTATCCCCACATGACCGTGTTTGACAACATGGCCTTCGGCCTCAAGCTGCGCAAGACCCCCAAGGCGGAGATCAAGCAGCGCGTGGAAGAAGCCGCCAAGATCCTCGATATTTCCCACCTGCTCAACCGCAAGCCCAAGGCTCTGTCCGGCGGCCAGCGCCAGCGCGTTGCTCTGGGCCGCGCCATCGTCCGTGAGCCGAAGGTCTTCCTCTTCGACGAGCCGCTGTCCAACCTGGACGCCAAGCTGCGCGTTGCCATGCGCACCGAGATCACCAAGCTGCATCAGCGCCTGCAGACCACCTTCATCTACGTGACCCACGACCAGACCGAGGCCATGACCATGGCTTCCCGTATCGTGGTTATGAAGGACGGCTTTGTGCAGCAGGTCGATACTCCCCAGAACCTGTACGACTATCCCGCCAACCTGTTCGTCGCCGGCTTCATCGGCAGCCCGCAGATGAACTTCTTCACCGTCAAGCTGGTCAAGGAAGGCAACGATGTGGCCGCCGTCTTCGGCGACAACAAGATCATCATCCCGCCCAGCAAGCTGGCCAAGTTCGCGGATGAGGACTACATCGGCAAGGAAGTCTACATGGGCATCCGTCCCGAGAACATCCACGACGAGGATGTGTTCATCCAGGCCGCTCCCAACGCGGTGGTGGACTGCAACGTCGAAGTGACCGAGCTCATGGGCTCCGAGACCTACCTCTACCTGTCCACCAGCGGCAAGGAAGAGAACATCATCGCCCGCGTCAATCCCCGCACCACCAGCCGCGCCGGCCAGAAGGTGCAGATTGCGTTCGACGTCAACCACCTGCACTTCTTCGACAAGGAAACCGAGACCACGCTGCTCACCCGCTGATTTCAGCACTTTCAAGGCGCTTCCCGTTTGGGAGGCGCCTTTTTTTCTGAAATTTGTGAACCAAATGGCCTCCGGGCGCGTTATCAGGGTGTAAGGCATGTTGCAACAGCCCGAAAAAAAGAAGGTGCAAGCGATGATGGACGAGGAGACCTTTATGGATGAAGTGGAGGCGATGGAGCGGGCGCTTTACCGTGTAAGCCGCAGCCTGCTGAAATCCCCGGAGGATTGCGCCGACGCCGTGCAGGAAGCGCTGGCACGCGCCTGGGCCCGGCGCGGCAGGGTGGATGCGGATTACTTCCGGCCGTGGCTGATGCGCATTGTCATCAATGAGTGCCATACCATCGGGCGAAAGCGGCGGCGCGTGGTGCTCGTGGACGAAGTGGAGCAGCCTGCGCCGGCCTTTGAACCGCCGGACGACAGGCTGAAGCAGGCGCTGTCCGCCGTGCCGGAAAAACTGAGAGTTCCGCTGTTACTTCATTATCTGGAAGGGTTTTCAGTCGCCGAGGTGGCGCAGATCCTGCGCATACCGCAGGGTACGGTCAAATCCCGGCTGCATCACGCAAGAAAACGTCTTCGCGTGGAATGGGAGGCTATGAAGGAATGAAGGCATGGGAAAACGGGCTGCTGGATCATCTGGACAACGCTTTTGAACCTACGCCGGACAGGTTTCACAGAAGATTTGAGAGCATGCTGGCGTCGCTGCAGGCTCAGCCTGCGCCAAAGCCGTGGCGGTTCAGGACGCGGACAGCCGTTGCCGTGGCGCTGATTGCTGTACTGCTGTGCGTAACGGCATTTGCGCTGGAGCGGCTGGGCATCCTGTATTTCCTGACGGAACGGGTTGCCGGCGGCATGTCCGCCGAGCAGGCTGAAGCGGGCGTAGCGCCCATTGCATGGCAGCGGTGCGAAAGCGAACGCCTGTCCGTTACGGTGCGCGACATCTACATGGATGGCGCACGGCTGGCCGTCTGCGCGCACATTGAACCCAGGGAACCGGATGCGTACCGCCTGCTCAGCGAAACGGATATTGGGACGGATGGCGAGCATTTTGACCGGATATGGTGGCAGGGCGAGGTCCTCTCCTTTGGCGAGTGGCTGCCCGAAGGCAAAGAGATGCTGGTGGTTTCTGGCGCGGTATTGCAGATAGGGGATACGCGCCTGCCGGTCAGCGTGGACTGGCTCCCGCAGGATCAGGGCGAAACGTTCAGCTTTGAGGCAAGGCTCGACGTGTTGGAAGAGGCGCCGTTCAGGGAAAACGGCGGCATGATGGAAGCGGCGCTGTTGATTCAAAGCCATCTCTACGGCGGGGAAAATGAGCAGAGCACGGTAACGTTTGCGTTTGCCGCTCCGCAATGAGCAAGGGAGGAAAACAGCCATGAAGCATTGGAAACACACGGTAGCCATCCTGCTGGCCCTTTGTCTGATCGGGGCCGGTACGGCGCTTGCGCAGGACGAATGGCAGCTGTGCCGCCCGGAGGAAGTGGACGTATCCGGCGTGCAGGAAATCAATGGGCGGCTGGTGGGCGAGATTGCTCTGCCGGAGAGCGCAGGGAATATCCGCCTGATGGTGGATTGCCCCGTTCCGGAGCCTTTTACGGCGCAGCAACAGGCCGTGCTGACGGTATGCTATCAGGAGGTGACAAAGGGCGCTCTGTCCGCGGCCATTGAGGCGGCCGGGCAGAGCGTGAAGGGCGGAAAACTGGAGCAGTACTACCATGATGATCCGCTGAACCGGCATGTTTCCTTCAGCCGGGACGGTGAGGATTGCAACTTTAGCGTGTATGAGCGGTTTGCGCGAGACCTGGCCGGGCATCCCAATCTGCGGGAAATGGAGGCGTCGGTTGCGCTTGCGCGGGAGCTGATGGAACGGCTGGGCGCAGGAATCAGCGAGGACTTCCTCTACACAAGGCGCAATACCGTCCCGGAGAAGCTGGCCGGCACTTTCAGCCTGACCAGCAACAGCTGTGCGCCGGAGCTTTACAGCCTGATTGAGAAGGAACATGCGCTCAACGGCGGCGCGGATGACAAAACGCTCGTCCATGGCTGCTATGAGCTGCTGGGGCTGCCCGTGATGGATCAGTATTATTGGGAGGACGGCGGCGACCGCTACGGCGCAAAGTCAGGCTTTGCCTGCGTGGTGCGCGACGACGGCACTTTGGCCGCTCTGGCGGTGGAAGGTATGCCCGTGGTGGAGGAGGCGGAGCCGATGGCCCTGCCGCAGCGCACCTGGCAGGAGACGCTTCAGCTCTGGGCCGCAAACGCTTTCTGGCCCATGAGCACTTTGGACGAGGCCGTGGAGAAAAATACGCTGTATGGCGACATCGTCCATTATCCCAGCTATGAGGTGCTGACGGACCTGCGCCCCTGCTGGGTGGGGCGCGAGGCGTACCGCCTGGAGCCGGGCTGGTGCTATCGCACGGAAACCCGCGTGGTCAGCGACGACAGCCTGGACGGCATCGGCTTTGGCTACTGCGCCGTAAGCGATATGCAGCGCGTGCATTAAACAACAGAAATAACGGCCCGGCGCTCCCTCTCTGAAAGCGCCGGGCCGTCTGTTTTTTGATATCAGCCCTTCTGATGGATATACTCGTCGATGGCCTGCGCGGCGTTCTTGCCCGCGCCCATGGCCAGAATCACGGTGGCAGCGCCGGTCACGGCGTCGCCGCCCGCATACACTCCTTCGCGCGTGGTCAGGCCGCTTTCATCGCGCACGATCAGGCAGCCGCGGCGGTCAGCCTCCAGCCCCGGCGTGGTAGAGCGGATGAGCGGGTTGGGGCTGGTGCCGATGGACATGATCATCGTGTCCACGTCCAGCACAAAGTCGCTTCCCTCCTGGACGATGGGACGGCGGCGGCCGCTTTCATCCGGCTCGCCCAGAGTCATGCGCACGCAGCGCATGCCGCATACGTTGCCGTTTTCATCGCCCAGCACCTCCACGGGATTGCACAGGGTGTGGAAGATGATGCCCTCCTCCTGCGCGTGCTCGACCTCCTCGCGGCGGGCGGGCATCTCCTCCAGTCCGCGGCGGTAGACGATGAAAACCTCCTCCGCGCCCAGACGCTTGGCGCAGCGCGCCGCGTCCATAGCTACGTTGCCGCCGCCCACCACCGCCACGCGGCGGGAATGCTTGATGGGCGTGGAACTTTCCGGCAGGTAGGCTTTCATCAGGTTGATGCGGGTCAGGTATTCGTTGGCCGAGTACACGCCCTTGAGGCTTTCGCCCGGAATGCCCATGAAGCGGGGGAGACCCGCGCCGCTGCCGATGAAGAGCGCCTCGTAGCCCATCTCGAACAGCTCGTCAACGGTCAGCGTCTTGCCAACGACGGTGTTACATTCGATTTCCACGCCCAGCGCGCGCAGGCCGTCGATTTCCTCCTGCACGATCTGCTTGGGCAGACGGAATTCGGGGATACCGTAGCTCAGCACGCCGCCCGGCAGGTGCAGCGCCTCAAAAATGGTTACGGCATAGCCCAGCTTGGCCAGATCGCCCGCGCAGGTCAGTCCGCTGGGGCCAGCGCCGATCACGGCAACCTTGTGCCCGTTGGGCGCGGGCTTTGCCGCAGGGGCGCTTTTCTGAGCGCGGCGCCAGTCCGCCACAAAGCGCTCCAGACGGCCGATGCCCACCGGCTCGCCCTTGATGCCGCGCACGCACTTTCCTTCGCATTGGGTTTCCTGCGGGCACACACGACCGCATACTGCCGGCAGCGACGTGGAGCGGGAAAGCACCTCGTATGCCCCTTCGAAATCCTCATGGGCCACCCGCTCGATAAACGCGGGAATGTCAATGCGCACGGGGCAGGCGGCTACGCAGGGCTTGTTTTTGCAGTTCAGGCAGCGTTTGGCTTCACCCACGGCCATTTCGCGGGTATAGCCCAGGGCCACTTCACTGAAGTTTTTGTTGCGCACATCCGGCGCCTGAGAAGGCATTGGCGTTTTTTTCGGGCTCATATCAGGCATTGGACTCGGCCTCCTTTTGGAACAGGCGGCAAGCCTCCTCACGGGCATGCTGCTCAAAATCGCGGTACATGGCGCCACGGGCCATGGCCTCGTCAAAGTCCACCAGATGGCCGTCAAAGTCCGGGCCATCCACACAGGCGAACTTGGTTTCGCCGCCCACGGTGAGGCGGCAGCCGCCGCACATGCCGGTGCCGTCGATCATGATGGGGTTCATGCTCACGATGGTCTTGATGCCGTATTTTTCCGTTACCTTGCAGACGAATTTCATCATGATCAGAGGACCGATCGCGATTACCTGATCATATTGGTTGCCGGCCTGAATGAGCTTTTCCAGCGCATTGGTGACCAGACCCTTTTCGCCGTAGCTGCCGTCGTCGGTCATCAGGCACAGCTCCTCGCTCACGCCCCGGAATTCATTCTCAAGAATCACCAGGTCACGGCTGCGGAAGCCTACCACGCTGTGTACCGTGCAGCCCAGGTCATGCAGCTTCTTGGCCACGGGATAAGCGATGGCGCACCCCACGCCGCCGCCCACGATGCAAACCTTTTTGAGCCCCTCCGTGCGCGTGGGGGTGCCCAGCGGTCCCACCAGGTCATGCAGACAGTCGCCTGCGTTCAGGGTGTTCAGCTCCATGGTGCCGGCACCCACGATCTGGTAGATCACGGTGACGGTACCCGCCTCGCGGTCATAGTCGGCCACGGTAAGGGGGATGCGCTCGCTTTGTTCCTTGGCGCGCAGGATAACAAATTGCCCCGGCTCGGCCTTGCGGGCGATGCGTGGCGCAGAGACGGCAATGCGCACGACCGTTGGATTCAGCGCCTCTTTGGACAAAATTTCATACATACCGGTCATTCCCTTTCTACTGCGATGCATTCGATTTCAACCAGCCCGCCCTTGGGCAGGGCGGCTACCTGCACGCAGCTGCGCGCGGGGGGTTCGGATTCAAAAAAGCGCTCATATACCGCGTTGACGGCGGCGAAGTCTCCAAGATCTACGACAAAGACAGTGGTCTTCACGATGTCGGCATAGTCGAGGCCGGCTTTCTCCAAAATGGCGCCCAGGTTGCGCATGGCCTGCTCTGTCTGTGCTTCAACGCCATGAGCCAGTTCGCTGGTTGCGGGATCAATGCCCAACTGGCCGGAGGTAAACAGAAACCGTCCGCCCTGAACGGCCTGCGAATAGGGCCCGATGGCAGCCGGGGCGGAGGAGGTATGGACGACGGTTTTACTCATGAATCAAAATGCTCCTTTCCCTGTGCTTACAATAAATTGATTGTATCATTCCCGGGGCCGGATGTAAAGCGGAAAAAGCACCGACATCCGTCTGCAAAAAACGTCGTATATCAACAATGGGAAAAGCCGTTTACCAAGAACAGGATCACCGGGAAAAACCGGTGATCCTGTTCTTGGATAAAAGAATCGTGATTTTTTTCAAACGCCTGGGCCATTCTGTCAGCGGGCGATGGCCTCCTGGGCATAGCGCACGGCCTGCTTCAAGGCGTTGGACGTAATCGTAGCGCCGCTTACGGCATCCACGCCGTCCAGATCGTCCTGCCCCGCGATCAGCGCGTTGATATAGTCCGAATCATCCGCCGTCAGAACGCCGCCTACACCGTCGGTTTCCTGGGCGTCGCGCACGGAAATAGCCGTAATCCTGTCATTGGCGTCAAAGGTGACGTTGGTTTCAATTTCGCCGCCAAAGCCCTGGGTTACCACCTCGCAAACCGTGGTTCCATCCTCGTTTTCTGTGGTGATAACAACGCCCTCAAACAGCTCGCCGTGAATGGCCAGATATACCATGCGCTGGAAGTCTCCGCCGAAGGTGATGGTAGCGCCGGCGATGGTGTCACGGTCCTGAATCGGAGTGCTGGCCTGATTGACGGTGCGGAACATTTCGTACACGTCCTCCAGGGTCATGTGGTTGGCCAGAATGTAGTCGGTGATGGCTTCCATCTGCTCGCCGTAGCTGCGGGCGCCGTTGTAGCCCGCAAAGGAGACACGGTTGGAGCCCTCGACAAACGCGCCGTCCGCATACAGGCCATGCAGGGCCAGCAGGTCTTTTACGGGCGTTTCGGGCGTCAGGTCCATGCCGGCTTCACGCGCCAGATACCCATAGGCGATGCAGGCCTTTTCCACGGTCACCACATTGTCCGGTTGGGCCAGGTCGCTGAAGGTGAGACCGCTGAAAAGGGTATCTTCCGTCAGGGTGTCGCACGAAGCGGTCAGCATATACTGCGCATAGTACGCATCGCCGTCCGAATAAGCGGGATCATAGCCGTAGGCACTCAGGGTGACGAGGCGGTACCCGTCTTCCGTTTTTTCCACCGTGGCATCGGAAATGTTCATCAGATAGCCCATGATGTCCTTCCTGGAATACGCATCCTCGCTTCCTTTGTTGCGGATGATATCAAAGTTGAGCTTGGCGATGATGCTATCCGTGGGTTCCTCCCTCGAAAATGAAGGTGTCGTTTTTGGGCTGGCCGGAAGACGTGGTTCCTGCCATTTCATACTCTGCGGAAAACGTCTCAGCCTTTCCTTCTTCCGCGAAGGCGGCGGAACACACCATCAGGATCATAACCAACAGTACCGAACAAACCTTTTTCATGCAGATATCCTCCTTGCATTTCGCTCTTTAGTATGGGAATTCTTTCATGGCGTGTGAAACGGGTGTAGTTAGACCGGCTTGCAGCCGGCCGTCACGGCGGACGTCAGATGGGAGAGGTCCTCCGCATTCGGATGTCGCAGAGCCCAATCAAAGTTTACAAGCATTTTTCTCGGATCGAGCATCCGGAGAGAAGACGGGGCGGAGCACATTTTTTCGTATCGCTCCCGCACCGCCATAGGCATGCGGCCCTGGCACATGAACGCCCCGATCACGGACAGTTCCTCGGGCAGCACGCCGGCGTTGCCATAGTGCGGGCTCTCCTGACGGACGGACAGCTTGAAATCAAAGGGCTGGTCCGGCGCCTGCAGGCGGACCGCCTTCACCGCTTCCACGGCAAATCGGATACGGTTTTCAATGGAACCGCCGTATTCATTGGTGCGGTGATTGAATACCGGGGAAGCAAAGCTGCCCAACATCCTGTCTCCGTGGATCTGAACCATATCAAATCCCGCCTTGCGCGCCTGGATGGCCGCGCGGCCGAAATGGCTCGTGATCTGCCTGATTTTTCGGGCGGACAGGCCGCAGACATAAGGGCTGACTTTCTGGTTTAGCAGGGGGCGAAGGTCCTGTATGCTGATCTTTTGGTCAGCACGTCCGGCACATATTTCAGCATCGCCTTGACATTGGAATCGCTCTGGTGAAGCTGGGCACAGGCCAGGCAGTTTTCTCGATGGAGAATATCGGTAAGCTCGCGGTACGCAGCGAAGCCCTTGGAGGTGAACAGGCTCTGCCCAAAGCCGAACCGGGCAACCGGAACATCGCCCAAAATCACCATAGCACATCCACCCGCGGCGATTTGACGGGTTTTTTCGCAATAGTCCTCCTGTTTGAGTCCCATTGTGGTGAGACGAAGATAATCCGGTTCCTCAGGCGAATCCCGCCATACTCAATAGGACTGGCAATGGTTTCATACATGCGGGGTTTCATCCTCTTTCCATATGATTTTGCGCAGCAGGGTCGGCAGAGTGTCGCGTTCCTCTTCGGTCAGGGCGCACAGCTTCTGTTTATCCCAGTCATAAAACAGCTGATGGCTGACCCGGAATGCCTCCTCGCCCTGCTCCGTCAGCTTGAGTTGATAGGAGCGTCCTGTTTTTTCCTGGGTGATCAGCCCATCGTCGACCAATTTGGTAATACACCGCTGAGAATAGCCCCAGTCCACCCGCGGTGTCTTGGTCAATTCGGACGGAGTACAGCCAGGATGCTTGCCAACATAGATGACGAAGAATACCAGACCATTTTTTACGCCAAAGGGTGCGACCGGGCTCCCGCATAAGCATAAAACTCCTTATACAGTCGGGAAAGACAGTAGGTAAAGGTTTGGAGCATCATGTCCTTCCTTTCTTGTCTTGACATGGTCAAGTATATATTTTAAGAAACTTTTCCCTTGTGGTGGCATAAGCAGGCGAATGGTTTCGCTATCAGCCGAAGTATGCTAATCTATAGCGCCTGACCAAGCCGGTCAAAGAACTCCGGCAGTCAAAACCAAAGGCCGCCCGCCCTGTTCGAGGGGCGAGCGGCCTTTGCCATGGCAAAGCACGGATGCAGGCGGCGGGATGCGCAGCAACAGCCGTGTTCATGGCCGGATGCGCAAAATGGAGAGCGAATCGGAGTTGCCTTAGACAATTCCACGGAAGCAGAAAGTGAAGAAACGCCGGCGGGATATATCGATGAGGTATTCCTCATGGGTGCGCGCGCCCCAGCTGTCATCCCCGCCAACCCCCATCTGCTGCATGGCGCAGCGCACCACCGTGTAGTGAACCGGCGGAAGCTCGTAAGCATGTGCAGCGTTTTCCAACTCATGCGGAGTATAGGGCAGCGCAGAAAAGGTCATATCCCCGTCCGCCTGGAAGCGCAAGCCCCGGCCGCGATCGTCCATGACTTCCGCCCAGCGCACGCCGGTGCGCGCGCCGCACTCCTGCGGTACGAGATAACGGGCCAGATTGTCCTGCGCCGTTGTTTCAAAAATTCCCAGCCGTGCCCCCCGACAACGGTCGCTGTAGTTTTCTTCCGGACCAAGACCATAGTAGCGCACCCGATGATAATCCGCGTTCAGCTTCATCATTACGCCGAATTCCGGCATGTCTCCCAGGCCGGATACGGGGCCGTAGCTCAGGGCAACGCGCACGGTTCCACAGGGGTATACCGTATAGCGCAAGGAGCACTGCGCGGCGGGGACGGTAGCCAGCGCGTAAGTATAGTCGATGGACACAGAACCATCCCCGTTTTCCCTAGGCACGGGATGCGCATTTTTCCTGGCCAGCTGGGGCGTGCCCTTGACAGAGGCGTACAGCGAGGCGATTTTCCATTGCGCGTACCGTTGGGGCATGCCGTTGCCGCGGTCGTTATCGGTGGGAGCACGCCAGAAGTTGGGACATGGAATGGATTTGAGCATCTCCTTACCGCCATACACATAGGAGACCAGTCCTCCGGAGAGGTCGCTGAACAAAACGCGGAAACCGTTGCCTTCCACCCCGGTGTTGAAATCGCCGCGGATGACGCGGAGCGGCCGGCAAACCGGAGTTGCCGCGCTTCCCTTCACCTTGTAAATCCCCTGAGCAAAGGCAACCTCGTGTCCGCTGGAAGCCCAGGGCGTATCCTCCTTGAGACGGAAGGACAGGGTGACGGCATATTCTCCGGGTTCTGTCTGTTTTTTGAAGGGCAGATGGCAGCTTTGACTCTTCATCGGGGGGACGTTGATGTGCAGCGCTGCCGTGTCGATCACAACGCCGTCCCGCGCAAGCGTCGCCACACAGGCAAAGGCCGAGGTCGGGGTGAAGAGACTTCGGTTGGTGATGACGGCCCGTGTTGCGCTCATGCGGGCTACGATGCTTTGATAGTTGTACTTGATCTCCTGCATCTTGGGGCTTTCGGTCCCGTCCCCGTAAACGATGCCGTTGCCCGAAAAGTTGTAATCGCACGGGCGGTCGTCAAAGTCGCCGCCATAGCCATAGGCCGCCTGACCGTAGCGGTCCTTGTGGAGAAGGCTCTGATCGATGAAATCCCACACAAATCCGCCCTGATAAAGGGGCTCCTCGTAGGCATATTCGGTGTATTTGTGCATGGCGCCGTTGGAATTGCCCATTGCATGCGAATATTCGCACAGAATAAACGGCCGGTCGCGGTGTTTGGCCAGATAGGCGCGGATTTCCGAAACGGGCGCATACATCCGGCTGACCATATCGCTGGTTTCAGGATAGCGGGGGTCATTGAAAACGCCCTCGTAATGCACGAGACGGGTGGGATCGAGCGCGCGCAGATGGCGGCTCAGCTCGTAGATGACCCTGCCGCCGAAGGCCTCGTTTCCACAGCTCCAGAACAGCACGCAGGGATGGTTCTTGTCCCGCTCATAGAGGGAATCCACGCGGTCCGTCAGCCGGGGCAGGTATTCCATGCGGTCCCCCGGAAGGGCGTAGGACACAGGATGCTTGCCCCTGGTGATCGTTTCCCACACGCCATGCGTTTCCAGGTTGGTTTCGTCCATCACGTACAGGCCCAGTTCATCGCACAGGGCGTAGAGGGCATGCTGGTTGGGATAGTGGCTGGTACGGACGGCGTTGATGTTATTGCGCTTCATGGTGAGCAGGTCGCGGCGGATGGTATCCCGTCGTACGGCACGGCCTGTTTCGGCACAGAAATCGTGCCGGTTCACTCCCTTTAAGACGATGCGTTGGCCATTGAGGCACATCACGCCGTTTTTCATTTCAAAACGGCGAAAGCCCACGCGCTCACGGACCACCTCTACCACGCTGCCGTCCGCCTCGCATACGGTCATGAGAAGGTCGTACAGCCGGGGAGATTCGCTGCTCCAAAGCTGTGGCTGGCGGACGGCAAGCTCGAAGTGTTGCGTTTCGCCACCGCCCTGCGCCGTCGCGAGTACGGTTTTCCCATCCATCAGCGCCGCGTGCAGGGTTGCGCCTTCCGCTCCCTGACCCAGCAGGAGCGACGTATCCAGCACCAGGGTTGCGTCGGTATACGCATCGTCCAGCAGCGTTTGAATCCGGATGTCCCACACATGCGCCTTGGGAATGCAAACCAGGGAAACGCTGCGGAACAGGCCGGAGAAACGGAAAAAATCCTGATCCTCCAGCCAGCTGCCGATGTTCCAGCGATACACACGGCAGGCCAGTTTGTTTTCGCCCTCAGCCAAATAGGGTGTCAGTTCAAACTCGGCGGGAGAGAAGGAATCCGCCGCAAAGCCCACATAATGGCCATTCAGCCATACGGCCACGCAGCTTTCCGCCCCCTCAAAGCGCACCAGCACACGCTGGCCGCGCATGGCTTCGGGCAGGAAAAAATACCGGACGTAGCAGGCCACCGGGTTATGCTCCTGCGGCACGTCGCCGAGGGGCACGTCCTCTACGCCATCCCAGGGGTACTGCACGTTGACATACTGGGGCGCGCCGTAGCCCTCCAACTGAATGTGCGCGGGCACGGGAATATCCGCCCACGGATGGCAGTCATAGTCGCTGCCTTCAAAGCCGGGAATGATCTGATTCTCGTTGCGGGCGCAAAAGAACTTCCACAGACCGTCCAGCGGACAATACAGGCTGCTCTCTCCACGCAGCAGCTCTTCCATCCGGGCGTAGACGATATGGTCGGAGTGCGCGGCAAGCCGGTTTTCCGCAAAGTAGGCAGGGTCCTTCAAACGACGGTACTCAAAGCTCATGGCATTTCCCGCGCGATGGGCGCGGCCTCCCTTCTGGTAATGGATGACCTTTGTTTCTCTGGGAAGCGAAAAAAGCCGTCTGAAAACCAGCCAGCTTTTTGAAAAGAAATGACAGCTGCCTGCCGAGGCGCGCCGTGATTGGCGCCGCTGTGGATGAAACATGACCAGCCGGTTGGGCTGGCGAGCCCGGATTCCTCCGTAGCAGAGATGCCGTATGAGTATTATTGTGCCAGATGTGGAGGGGCTTGTCAAGGAAAACGCTTGTCCGGGAGATGTACAGACAGGAGCTGGGGTTTATGTCCTCCATGACGCCCGGGCGAGCATGCACGCTCCCCGCACAGCATCGCCAGGCCCCAGCACCACCTTAAGTCCGGGATAGTCAAGCGCCAACCGATCTATCAGACGGCTGCGAAGCCAGGCATTGCGTTCCATCACCCCGCCCGCCAGGGCCGCACAGGGAGGAGAAAGCGGCATCTGCCGCATGACCGATCCCAACAGCTGCACCAGCTCGTTGATGGCCGCGCGGGCTATATCCGCCGCAAGCGGGTCATCCTGCGCACGATCGAGCACCAGACCCGCCGCGGTCGCGATCACCGCCTTTTCAAAATGGTGGTGCAGCAGCGCCACGAAATCCTCCGGGCAGGAAAGCGAAAAATGCTTCACCAAATCCGGCAGCAGCGACGTTTCCAGATCGCGCCCCTCGCGGGAACGCATGGCACGCCGGATGGCCTGCCACGCGATCCACAGCGCGCTTCCCTCGTCGCCCAGCATGTAACCCAGGCCCCCGGCGCGCGCGGTATGGCCCTCCCGGTTGCGCGCCAGCGCCAGCGAACCCGTTCCCGCGATCAGGCAGTAGCCTTCCGTGGCTTCCAGCGCGCCTACCAGCAGCGTTTCGCCGTCGTTGCACAGGTACATGCTGCATTGAGGCAGCAAACGGCGGAAAAAGCAGGAAAAGGCTTCCTTTTCAGCCGGACGGCTCAGCCCTGCTGAGCCCAGGCAGCCGGCTTTCAGCCTCTCCAGCGAGACGCCGGAGGAACGCAGGAGTCTTTCGGTGTTTCGCATGGCCTCGTCACGGCCCACGCTGTACATGTTGGTGGAACCGCCGGTAAACCGGCCGATTTCCCGTCCGTCCTCCAAACGAAACAGGCACAGCCGTGAGTGTGTGCCGCCGCCGTCGATTCCAAAGCCGATCTCACACATGGATGTCACTGCTCCGCCATTTCATTGAGCCACCGCTCACAGACCATCAGCATGCGGGGCAGATGGAAAAAGCCCTTCCACTTGCCGCCCTTCAGGCCAAAGACCGGGCGGCCTTCGCGGTCCAGGTAGCCGTACCACTCGCCGTATTCGTGATCGGAAAAATGCTCGAAGGAATAGTTATGCAGGCGCTTGAACCAATCCAGATGCTCCTGCCGTCCGGTCAGCTTGTGCGCCAGCAAAAAGGCGTTGATGGCCTCGGCATGTACCCACCACAGCTTCATCTGGGATTCCAGTTTGTCCGTGGGATAGCCCATGTAGTCCTGATAGTAGAACAGCCCGCCATATTCCTTGTCCCAGCCGCGTTCTACGACCCAGAGCATAATCTCCGCCACATCATCCACCATGTCGCGACGGCCCATGTCGTTTGCCACATCCATGATAAACCACAGGTTTTCCAGCGCGTGCCCGGGATTGAGCAGACGGCCCTCCATCACGTCAAACAGGTGCCCGCCGTCCGGCAGCACACGTTCAAACACGCACTTGCGCTCACGGTCCACATGGCGGCGGAAGAACAGGTCCAGATTCTCCTCCACGATGGGGTTAAGCTCGGCATCGGGGACAAAGCCGCGCAGCTCACGCGCCATCATCATCTGGATCATGGGCATCGCCATCGCGCACAGGTTGCGCGCCCCCGCTACGGCCTTGGTCCATATCCCCTTGGGATGATCCTTGCGCTGCTGGATGCGGCGGTAAATCTCAAGCGCCTCGGTATGCGCCTGTTCGTCGCCTGTGACGCGCGAATACTCGGCCAGCGCCGTGCACATAAAGCAGTCGGAAAAGATGTTGTAGGGATGGATCAGCGCATTGCCTTTCCGGTCCATGGCAAAATAGAAGTCGCCGTTTTCCGCCCGGCCATGTGCGCGCATGAACGCAACGCCCAGGCTGGCGGCTTCCACCCATTCCGGCCTGGCACCGTATACGGAGCACAGCTTGGAAAACATCCAGATTTCACGGCCCTGCATCCAGGCGTACTTGTCGGTATCAAACACCGTGCCGTCGCGCTCCAGCAGCGTCAGGTAGCCGCCGTATTCGCGGTCCGGCGAATGACTGAGCCAGAAGGGCACCACATAGTCAAACAGCTCTTTCCGGTAGATTTCATGATAGGCCTTGATCTCCGCGGTTTCCATTTGAAAAACGCCTCCTGTATAGACGGGCCCGGCGCAGGACGGCGCCTGACGCCGGGCGCCGGTTGGCTGATTTCAGCCGCCTTATTTGATGGCGCCGGCCGTCATGCCCTTGATGAAATACTTGGACATGAACAGGTACAACAGCAGCATGGGTACGATAGCGATGGACAGGCCCGTAAAGAGCAGGTCCCACTTGGTCGAGTGCTGGCCAATGAAGCTGGACAGGCCCACGGGCAGGGTCTTGAACTTGTCGGACTGGATAAAGACCAGCGGGAAAAAGAAGTCGTTCCAGATCGGTACGGCATTATAAATGGTCACCAGCGCGATGGAGGGCGCCGTGATGGGCATGACGATCTGGCTGTAGATGCGCAGATCGCTGCAACCGTCGATGCGCGCGGCCTGCTCCAGTTCCCCCGGAATGGTCCGCATGAAGCCGGAAAGGATGAACACGGTGGAGGGCAGGCCCATGGCGATGAACACCAGAATCACCGAAAGCGGGTTGTCCATCAGGTCCAGGTTTTTCACAATCTGAAACAGCGGGATGACGGCCGCTTTCAGCGGCAGCATGATACCGCTCAAGAACAGCATGTACAGCAGCGTGTTTCCCCGGAATTTATAGCGGGCGATACCATAGGCGGCCATGGAGCCGAACAGCACCACGAAGACCATCGCACCGCCGGTAAAGAGCAGGCTGTTGAGGAAATAGCGGCCAAAGCCCTTGTCGACCCAGATGGTGACGTAGTTCTCAAAGGAGAAGGATTCAGGCAGGGAAAAGGGACTTAGCATGATATCCCGGGTGGATTTGAAGGAGGACATCACCATGTTGAACAGCGGGTAGATGATCAGGAGCACATAGGCCAGCATCACCAGCTGAAGCAGGATGATAAACACTTTTTTCCCTGGGCTTGCATTGCGGTAACGCATGCCGGTGTTCACAGTTCCACCTCCTTGGACTTGGTAAAGAGGATGGAGCACAGCGAAATGCCGAAAGTCATCAGGTAGATGACCACGGCGATGGCCGAGCCGATGCCGATTTCCGGCGCGCCGGAATCCACCGATCCAAAGGCCGTGCGGTAAAACAGCGTTCCGATGGTGTCGGTGGCATAGTTGGGCGGTCCATCCAGTCCGGCCATGGTATAGACCTGCTCAAATACGTTCAGGCTGCCGATGATGGTCAGAACCGAAATAATCGTGATGGAAGGAACGATCAGCGGCAGAACAATTTTATAAAACATCTGCCATTCGTTTACGCCATCCAGATAGGCCGCTTCGGTACACTCGGCAGGCACGTTGTCGATGGCGCTCATAAACACCAGCGTGGGAAAACCGACCCAGCGCCAGATGTTGACTGCAATGATCGTATACGTCGCAATGGACCCGTCTCCCAGCCAGGCGCGGGTCAGGTCCTGACGGCCCATAAGGGACAGCAGGCTGTTGACCATTCCCTTGGGCTTGAGGTACAGTCCCCAGAGAAAGCCCACCGCAATGATGGAAAACAGTACGGGAATAAAGAAGATGCGGCGGTATGCGCCGTGCCCGGCGATGCCGCGGCTGAGCACATAGCCAAAAAGAATGCCCAGGGTGTTTTGCACCAGCATGGTGACAACAAACCATTTCACGTTGTTACCCAGAGCATTTGTAAAGCGTTCCTGATAGGGATAGCCGCTAAACAGCTTCTGAAAGTTTTCCAGCCCGATAAACTCGCCCCGGATGAGCTGGTTCCAGCTGAAAAAACTGTTGAACAGCGACATGAACAGGGGCAGCAGAATAAAAATAAAAACGATGGCAGCGCCGGGCAAAACGAAGAAGGTGATCCAGGCGGCCTTCTTCCAGTTTCGGGCCTTGGTCATGGCGATACCTCCTGGCGGCGGGTATTAGTGATAGAAAAGGTGAACGGGAGAAGCCGCACGGACGGCTTCTCCCGCTGCATGGCAAAAAGTTACTTCTGGAAGGGCTCGTAATAGGAGGCGATGCCGTCCTGCACGATCTGGCAGGTTTCCTCGGCGGAGGCCTTGTCAACCATCAAATCCTGTGCGGCAGACTGGAACAGGGACGAGCCGGTGGGCTGCTCATAGCGGAAACCGACCAGGAAGATATAGGGGGTAGAATTCTTCTGCAGATCCAGCACCTTGGCGATAAAGGGGTTGGCGGACACGTCCACACCCGGAATAGCCGAGACCATGGCCAACTCGCTCACGATGCGCTCGCCGAATTCGGGGGTGGCCAGGTACTTGATGAAGCGCAGGGCCGCATCCTGCTTTTTGGTGCTGGCGGAGATGGAGAAGTTCATGTCGGCATAGACCGACACATAGGCGGGATCCTCCGCCGTCAGGCCCGGAACGGCGAACACGTCGTATTCCAGATCGGGGTTCTCGGCGCTGAAGTAGCCGGCCTCGTAGGAGCCGCCCACAAAATGCGCGCTGATCTCGTTGATGAAGTTGGCCTGCATGTCGGTGTAGGCCACGCCTTCAAACATATCGGGCATATAGGGGGCCAGGTCCTTGATCTTCTGCACGGAATCCACAAAGACGGGGTCCGTGAACGTGGTTTCGCCGGTGATAACTTTGTTGTAGAAATCGTCGCCGCCGTAGAAGGAGGGACCTACGCCGCCGAAGAGGAATTCGCAGCACCAGCCCTCTTTTGTACCGTTGGCCAGGGCCTCATAACCGGCAGCCTTGCAGGCTTCCAGATTGGCGAGGAACTCGTCCCACGTCGTGGGGACGCTCAGGCCCAGTTCTTCGTAGATCTTGGTGTTGTAGAAGCACAGCATGGTCTGACTCACGGCAGGCACGCCATAGATCTTTCCGTCGGTGATGGAGGTGGCGCCGCCGCGGGCGGATTCTGAGAAATTCTCAAGCTCGGGCATCAGCTCGTCCAGCGCCAGCATATAGCCGGAGTCGGCAAAGGTTTGCAGCCCGCCGTAAGCGCGGCTCATGAACACGTCGGGCGCGCCGTCGCCGGCGGCCAGCGCGGCGGAAAGGATGGTGTTGTACTCGGTGTTCTTGATGGCGTTCTGAACCACTTTGATGTCAGGGTTGGCGGCTTCGAAGTCCGCGATTACGGCGTCATAGAATGCCGTGTCTTCGGGACGCCAGGTCCAGAAGGAAATTTCGGTCACTTCCTCAGCCAGTGTGGGGATCGCCAACATGCTCATCAGCAGGCACAGGGTAATACAAATGCCAAGAAACTTTTTCATGTTGAGGGTCTCTCCTTTCGATTTTTATGGTCGTCCTGGTTCTTGTTTATGGTTATGCTGGCTCTTAGTCACAGCATATCAAACCTTCACGGGTTCGTCAATAGATTTCTTAATTATTTAAAATTAATTTCCTACGACATGTTTTGCAAAAGAAATATTATGTGGTTTATGAACAGAATATTAGATAAAAATAAGTGAATAATTCATATTTATTAAGAAAATAAAAACATAAAATCATTATTTTTTTGAAAAAACATTGAACACATGCTGGTTTTCATGTATACTTTTCGCAGCACACCAGCGTCTGAAACAGCTCATGATACTAAGGAGGTATGTGAGATGGGGGATTGCATCGTAAGGCTCAATCAGCTAATCGATCAGCTCTCACCGGCGGAGGCACGGGTGGCACGCTATTTGCTGGATCATTGCCAGGAGGCCATCGGCCAACCCATCGAAAAGGTGTCGGAAGCTTGCCAGACCAGCAAAACCACGGTTGTTAGGCTGTGCAAGCAGCTTGGATTCAAAGGCTATAAGGCGCTGTCGATTGCGCTGTCGATGGAATTGGCCAGCGGCGGCGAGAACCGGATTTCCTATCAGGACATCAATCCAGGCGATAATATTCATACCATCATAGAACGAGTGAGCCAGCACACGCAGGCCGCCATTGCGGATACCGTGCGAGTGCTGAGGGAAGAGGACCTCCTGCGCGCGGTGGATGCTTTGGACAAGGCGAAACGGGTCGATTTTTATGGGGCGGGCACCTCCGCGCTGGTCGCGCTCGATGCGCAGCAGAAATTCCAGCGCCTTTGCCGTGATACCCAAACCAGCACCGACCCGCATGTTCAGGTGGTCATCGCCAGCCGCCTGGAGCGGGGAGATGCCGCTGTTTTCTTTTCCTATTCCGGCGAAACCGAAGATATGCTGGACACGCTTGCCGTTGCCAAAAGAGGCGGCGCCGTGACCATCTCGGTTACGCGCTATGGGGTGAACCGCCTGAGCCGGGGAGCGGATATTCCCCTGTATGTGGCTTCCTCCGAAATGCTGGTGCGTTCCGCCGCCATGACCAGCCGCATCGCCATGATGCACGTGGTGGATATTCTCTATTCCGCCGTTGCCGCGCAGGGCTATGACCGCTATAAGCCGTTTCTGGACAAAACGCACCTGGCAGGACGCGAAAAACGGCGTAACCAACATGAGCGGCGCAGATGACGACAACTTTGACATAGGGGAGAAAAGCATGGAAACAAGAAGGTATTTATCGGGGCTGAGTACAGAGCAGATCAACACTGAAAGCACTTCGCTGGATACGATGGACGGTCAGGAGATCGCGGCTCTGATGAACCGACAGGACCACGGGGTGGTGGAGGCCGTTGCGCAGGCCGTGCCGGTCATCGGCCGCGTAATTGACGAAATCGCCGCCCGCTTTTCCCGCGGGGGCCGGCTGTTTTATACCGGCGCGGGAACCAGCGGGCGGCTGGGCGTGCTGGATGCATCCGAATGCCCGCCTACGTTTGGTGTTCCCCGCACGATGGTACAGGGTATCATCGCGGGGGGAGATGTCGCGCTGCGCCATGCTGTGGAGGGAGCGGAGGACAACTATGCCCAGGGACAGGAAGACCTGAAACAAGCGGCCGTCGGCCTGAATGATGTGGTGGTCGCCATCAGCGCCAGCGGCTACGCCCCTTATTGCGTGGGATCGCTGGACTATGCCCGCGGCGTTGGAGCACTGGCAGTTTCGCTGGCCTGTAATGTGCATACGGAACTGGCCCGACACGCTGATCTGGCCATTGAGGCGCCCACCGGACCGGAGGTGCTCATGGGGTCCACACGCCTGAAAGCCGGCACCGCCACCAAGATGATTCTTAATATGCTTACCACCGGTGCAATGGTACGCACCGGAAGAGTCTATCAGAATCTGATGGTGGACCTGTGTATTTCCAACAGCAAGCTTTCCGACCGGGCGCTGCGCATTCTGCGCCATGCGACGGGCGTGGGGGAAGAGGATGCCTCGCGGCTTCTCAAGCAGGCCGGCGGCAGCGTTAAAACCGCCATTGTCATGCAGTTGGGCGGCGTGGACGCCGATCAGGCGCGTCGGGCGCTGGAGGAGACGGCCGGCTGGGTTGGTCCGGCCATTCAAAAGCTGAAGGTCTGACGCCGGGACGGCTGAAATTGGGCTTGGGATTACATCTGGGGGGACTTGATGTTATCTCCGCTTGCGCTTTATGCATACGGAGTGCGTCCCACGTGCCCATCATGTGCCCATAATGATTTTGAATTCAATATAGGGAGGAAATCTGATTGAACATTTTCGTATGCATCAAGCAGGTGCCCAGCACAAGCAAGGTACAGGTGGA
>OJRC01000027.1_pt1 | contig 121609 bp, 126 predicted proteins | sample 1599081 | NCBI WGS metagenome assembly OJRC01 (sample SAMN03922519, study PRJEB24848) | human gut metagenome | isolation source: stool sample | host: Homo sapiens | place: Germany | collected 2010-02 | reverse complement strand
GGAAGATATCGTCGCGCTCAACACGGAGCTTGACCAGATTACAAGCCGTGAGGCGGAAATCACCGCAGAAATGGCGAAGTCGGGTTTGAACGAAGAGGATATAAGCGAAATCGTTGGACTGCTTGACCAAATTGGTGACAAGCAGGCGCAGTTGAACGTGAGCTTGGCGGAAGGCTCTCTCGGCACCGAAGAACTGAAAGAACTCAACGACGAGCTTCAAAGCGCCTATCAGCACATGATCGACACCAGCGGAGGCGTTGTCACCCAAGCTGACGTAGACGCTGGGCGTATTACCCCGGAATATCTTGAGGCTTATCAGGAGCATATGCGCATTCAGGAAGAGACGGCTCTTTTTGAGGCGCAAGCCCGCGCAAACGCAGATGCCGAGCTCGTCCCGCAAACTGTTGCTGCACGCGACGAAGCGCTTGCGAATTACGAATCCTTTTCGGCACTTTCCGATGCGCAATTCGACGAAAAGAACTTTCTGCAGGGACTCGAAGATAAGCGCGCCAGCCTTCTTTCGCAGTACGAAGCTGGCGTTATCTCGCAGGACGAACTTTTTCGGGGCGGTTATGAAATCCGGGAGGCTTGGGGCGATTACTACGGTGGTTACGATCAAGGGCCCGGAAGCATGCTGACGCTCACGCCAGATTTGCTTTTCGGCTCTAACAGCTTGTTCGGCGGATGGAAACCCGGAGAGAACGATTTTTTCCAAGGCGCTATCGACGAGGTAAACAGAAGCCAAACCTATTCCAACGAGACAGCCGCATCGTATATGAGCGACTATCAGGCTCAGAACGCCGCTCTACAACAGAACTACCAAAGTCAGGTGGGGCTTATCGAAGGCTGGACCTTCCACGGCTCTGAACTGGCCGGTATGTCCCTTGAGGAAGTCGCGGCAAGCTACGCTACGCTCGACGAGGCTGGCCGGAAGATGTTCGACGACGCGGTCACTGCGCTGAACGCCCTGAATGCGCAGACGGACTACATCACGGACGACGAAAAGACACAGGCCGTCGATGTTGTTGACCTCGCTGCAAAAGCCGAGGTCATGTCCATGGTGCAGCAGCAGGTACAGACCATCGCTACCGACTATCAGGCGATGACCGAGGAACAGCAGGCCACATTTGCGGCAAGCGAAGAGGGCGCTGCGCAGCTTGCGGCCGTCAACGAAGCGCTCGCCGGTCTTGGCCTTGAACAGATTGAAAGCCTAGATCAGCTCAATACCGCGCTTGAAACCCTTGGCTCGGTTGACCTGACGGCCTTTTCTCTCGCGGAGGTTCAGGCAGCCTTCACCTCTGTAGGCGGAGACGCAAGTGAGGCGCAGGCAAAGGTGGACGCGTTAAAGGGTTCGCTTGACGCACTTGACGGCATGAGTACAACCTCAAAGCATACGCACACCAATCTCACCATCAACAGGACGATCAGCATTGCAGGCGGCAGGGTAGCCCTGAACGCCGAAGGCGGCATCTACGATGGCGCTATGCTGTCTTGGGTTGCTGAGGATGGCCCGGAAGCCATCATCCCGCTTGGCTCCAAGCGCAGAGATCGCGGCATTGAGCTGTGGCTCGCAGCTGGCGAAATGCTTGGCGTTACCGAGTTTGCGGATGGCGGTATCGTCGCTCCGTATGCCGGGGTCCTTGAGAAACTCCCCGAAGATTCGTGGGATGACGAAGGCGGTGGAGATGAACCGAAGCCCGTACACGTTGGTGGCGGCGGTGGCAGCACAGGCCCGATTTCCGTCAGCGTGGCGGCAAACCCTGTGTTCCACATCGAAGGCGGCGGCAATTCGGACGATATCCTCTCGCAGATCAAGGCAAAGCAGTCGGAGATTGCGGAAGTCCTCGGCGGCGCGATTGCAGATCAGCTTGAAGATATTCTCCTGAACATGGCATAAGGAAAGGGGCTTAATACATGGACTTCTATCTAAGCGATTCGTCCGGCGTCCGGCTCCGCTTTCCCATGATCCCAGACCGCCTGAATGTCAAAACCGGCGCTCTTTCCGTTTCGTTCAATATCATCAAGAGAGGCGAAGTCAAGATACCCCGTGGGTCTACGCTCACGGGGTATTCTTGGAACGGCACGCTTCCCGGACGCAGCATGAGAGCTGCTTCGTTCGTGTTTGACTGGCAGGAACCGCAGCGCATCATTGATCTCCTCAACTATTGGCAGGAAAACGGTGAAACGCTTCGCTTTATGGCAACGGAGCTTTCAATCAGCGCGGATGTGTTTATCGAAGCTCTTTCTTACGAGTTCTTTGGCGCAGATTCAGTTTCTTACCAGATCACACTGACCATGAGGCGCGACCTTTTGATTTCCACCACGCAGACGCAGACGCAGGTGCCAAACACCAGCGGAGCGAACGCCAGCAACACTACACCGACGAGCGGCGTCGTCTCAATCAAGAACACGTCGAGTTATCTCAATGTGCGGCAGAAGCCGTCCACCGGCTCCAAGTCCATCGGCAGACTGAACCACGGCGCAAGAATTACCATCCTGCGCAAGGATGGAAACTGGTACGTCATCCCGTATTCAGGCGGAACAAACGGAGAGGCGTATGTTTACAGCAGCTACGTCTTGGTCGGTACGCAATCCTCGACTTCCGGCAGCACATCGGGAAGCTCCGGCAACAGCGCGTCCGGCAGCAAGAAGACGAGTGGAAGCACATCAGGCACGAGTACCACCTATACAGTACAGAGCGGGGACAGCCTTTACTCCATCGCAAAGAAGACGCTTGGAAGCGGGAGCCGGTACACGGAAATTTATGAGCTGAACAAAGCCGCCATTGACAAGCGAAATGCGGGCAAGCCGGTCAGCAAGTACACGATCTATGCCGGGCAGGTTTTCAAGCTGCCATCAAATTGAGGTGAACAGCGTTGATAGATCTGTCAAAAGTTGAGTATTACGTTATTGCGCTCATGTCCAACGGTCAGCAGCTTCGCCTCGACGAGGTTGCTGAAAATATAGCGTGGGAAGAAAACGAGAGCGAACTTGCTATCCGGCTGAATCTTACGCTTCGCGATATCCCATATGGGAGCGGCAGGCTTGCCGACGTTATAGCGCTCTGTACTGCGGTATACCTTTACGCCGACTGGGGCGAAGGACAGCAGGAGATTTTTCGTGGCATGGTGTGGGAGTGGCAGCACTCGCAGATTCATGACGACGAGATCATCCTTACCTGCTACGACCTTCTGTTTTACCTTCAGAAGTCAAAGGATTTCTTCTACTTCTCGAAGGGGAAAAGCACAAGGTCGATAATCAGCAACATCCTTTCAACTTGGGCAATCACGCTTGGCGGATACGACGGGCCGAACGTCGCGCACGAAAAGATCACCTACAAGAACAAGACGATTGCAAGCATGCTGAACGAGACGCTGGACGAAGCGAAGAAGCTCGGAGGCGGCAAGGCATTCATCCGCGCCGTAAAAGGCGCGGTCTATGTCGTTGCATATGGTTCCAATTCCCCGGTCTATCATTTCAGCGCGGATATGAACCTTATCCAAACCAGCGACAAATTCAGCATGGTCAACCTTGTAACCCGCGTGGTCATTATGGGCAAGGAGGACGACGAAGGGCGGCCCAGTGTCGAAACTTCCATCTCGGGCCGCACCGAGTACGGCATCCTGCAAGACATCCAGACAATGGGCAGCCTTACGCTCGAAGAAGCAAAGGCCAAGGCGCAGGACGTTCTCGACGAGAAGGGCGATCCAAAGCGCACAATCAAGCTCACATCGCCGGATTTCCCGGCAGTCAGGAAAGGAGACCTGATCTACGTTACTACAGACCGTCTTCTCGGTTTTTTCCACGTCAAGGGAATCTCTCACAATGCGACGACGATGACGATGCAAATGGAGGTGGAGCCTGCATGAGCAAAGGCGATAATTCTCCCGGCATGAGCCACCTCGCCGGAATCATGGTAGGCTTGGCCCGCGACGCAAGCAACACGTCCCTAGTGCTCGATTTTGGCATCATTCAGGCAGACGGAGCATTGTTGACCAACACGTACCCCATCTCAATCCCGGCCACAGATTATCTTGTGTGTCGGGGATGCGTCCTTCCCAATTCGGAAGTCATTACGTCGGCTGAAACCATAGCAGAGAACCGCTCGCACCGGCACAAATTTGACGATGAGCTTATCCTTGAGGGTACAACGGACTTGAAGAGCAGCCCGGAGCCGCATGATCACTTGGTCGAGGTTCCTATGCTGGATATATTTACAAACTACACCACGTCTTCGCAGAAGGCGCACGACCATGGCGTAGACATCGCACGCCCATCGCAGCGATGTCTCAAGGCTGGAGACCGCGTCCTGGTTGCCTGGGTGTACAATGACGCGGTCGTGATTGACATCATCAAGTCAGCATCTGAGATATTTGGAGAAGGAGATGGTGGATATGGCTGATTCGCTTTATCCCGTCTTTGAGATACCGACGCTTCGACCGATCAGCACAGATGAAGAACAGACGTTCAAGCCTGCTCCATACTTCGACTTTGAGAAGGGGGATTTCGTCCGGGATGGCGCAAACCGCGTGCTGATAGCCGATGGGTATGAGGCTTACAAAGCATGGGTGTTAAAAGTGTTAAAAACCCAGCAGAGGGCCTGCCTGAGCTACATGGGTACTGGGATAGACCAAGAAAGTTCGATGGCAGAACCGAGCAGGGAAGCTGTACAGACTGCGTTTGAACGAACAATTACCGACGCCCTGCTGGTCAACGCCAGCACCGAGCGCGTTTATGATTTCGACTTTACATGGAATGCAAACGTCCTCAACATCAGCTTTGTAGTGAAACCCAAGGCGTGGGCCGCCTTTGACGTATATCTTGAAGTGGTTTAAGGACAGGGAGGTGAAACATCATGGAACAGGGCAGCGGCTCCTATGTTCCGCCGCAGATTCTATCCGACATGGACGACGACGTTATCCACGCTCGAATGCTCGAAGCCCTGCCGGACGACATCGACAAAACCGAGGGAGGATTTGCGCACGACTTCACCCGGCCTGCCGCGCTTGAAAAAGCGGAAATGATGGTTTCCATCAACGATGCCATACAGGTCTTTTTTCCAGCGTGGTCATATGGCGGATACCTTGACATGATCGCGGGCGAGGTCGGACTTACCCGCAGAAGCGCGCAGGCGGCAGAGACGACCCTGACCATCAAGGGGACGACAGGCACCATTGTTCCCGCTGGATTTCTATTTGCCACGCCAAAGTCGAACGACGTTGCCAGCATCGAATTTGCCGTGGTTGAGAGCGTTACGCTTGACGCTGATGGCGAAGCATCTGCACTCGTTCGCTGCACGGAAACCGGCATGATCGGCAACGTCCCTGCAAACAGCATCACGCTGATGTCATCGCCGATGAACGGTATATCTTCGGCTACAAATCCATCGGCAGCCTCAGGCGGGACGGAAGCGGAAAGCGATGATTCCCTCCGCGCCCGTATTGAAGAACGCGACAAGAGCAGCGACGGATCGTTCATCGGAAACGACGCTGACTACAGGCGGTGGGCGCAGGAGGTGGACGGTGTAGGCTCGGTCGTTGTCATCCCTGAATCAGAGGGAAAGGGTAGCGGCACGGTAAAGCTTATCGTTATGGATTCCAACGGAGCACCGGCAAACTCCACGATTCGGCAGGCGGTCTATGACCACATCATATCGCCCGACGACAGGCAGCAGCGTCTCGCCCCGATTGGGGCAATTTTGATTGTCTCCACAGTCGAGCCGATTTCCGTCGCTATCAGCGCAGACGTGATGATCGAGGATGACACGACCATCGAAGAGGTGACGGCGGCGTACAAGGCTGCTTTGCTCGCCTACTTCGAGGAAGCCAAGGCCGAAAGCTGTATCCGCTGGACGCGTATCGGCAGCGTGCTTTCCGAAACGCCGGGCGTCATCGACTACTCCAACCTGCTGCTCAACGGCGCGGAGGACAACATAGCCATTACCGTGGACGATTACCCCACGATTACCACATTGGAGCTTGGGGAGGAAACGTGATGTCTGAAACCTTGAGATACACGATCATCACCAGTCCCAGCGCGGAGAAAATGCTCGGGAGAGTTTCCCCCATCTACGATAACAGCTATGTTGGGCTATGGCTTTTCGAGGCCATTGGCCGGGAATATGACGGCCTGCGCGAAATTGTCGATACCTTTCCAGACCAGCTTTTTCCGCAGAGCGTGACATGGGCGATTGAGTTGTGGGAGCAGCGGTATGGCATCACGCCCCGCCCATCGCAGGCGCTTGAGGAACGCAGGGCCGCAATTAAGGCCGCCCGCGCCAAGTCAGCCGCATTTACCCCGTTCGTGCTTGAGCAATACATCTACAACCTTACCGGCAGACAGGCGGAGGTCGTTGATCACATAGACGATTTCACGTTCGGCGTCTATATCGACAATACGGACGGGATGCGAAATGCAATCGTAGATGACATAGAGGCGTATATCAATAAAAATAAGCACAGCCATATGTCATACAACCTTGCGTTTCAAGGAAGCTCCAACGTCATTATCGGAATCGAAACCGGCTATTGGAGGTTCTCGTACCGAATGACTGACACAGCGAAAACGGGCCAGCTTCCGCAGACAAACATTCGGTTTGCTGAAAGCGAGAGCCAAATCGACGTGGAAAACGTCGGAACAGCCTATCTCTTTCCGTACACACTTTCTGGCACAAGCCCAGAGGTGAACATATCCGCATCTGGCGCAAGCGCTGATGTCGATGTCGGCTTGGACGCGCAGCCCTACGTTTTTCCCTACCCGGCAGCGGGCGATTGCGAAACCGGGGAGCGTCCGCAGTACAACGTAACTGGCAATGTAGAATCTTCTTCTATCAGAGCCTCTCCTGTTGGGGAGGCTTTTTCGATTTGCTACGCCATGTGCGGAGCCATGAAAGCAGGAATACGGAGCCTGTAACAGAAAGGAGCGAGGCCAATGCTGACCACTACGGCGATTACGGCCTTGAAGCAATGCTTCACGGACAATATCGCTTACGCGAAATTCAAGGTTGGGGACACCTACTATAAATCCCCGATTCAAAGCGCGGAGATTCTTAACGATGGTCGTGTGGCAATCACATTTCTGATCGACCACACCATCAGCGGAACGATCACCGTCACTGAGGTGCAGCTCTACGACCACAGCGGGCGGCTGTGGGCGAGCAAGGTAGAATCCATCACGCGCAAAGCAGCACAGGAAGGAATCCTTTACCGCTTTGCGATTACCATCACCGAGAGCTGAGAAGGGAGGAATGAGCAGTGGCATACAAACGAGTGAATTGGGCCGATCATGTTGTTGAACGCCCCAACACCTATACCGAGGTCGAGAACGACGACGGAAGCATTACGCACGAGGCTTCTCCCGGAGAGGTTATTCAGCAAGGCACGCCAATCTCCGCCACCAATCTGAACAACGGCGAAGAAGCGCTCCTGCACTTCTCCGTCGCGTTTGATTGGCTGGCCTGCATCATGCAATCGCAGGCGATGGAGATTGAGAAAATGAAAGAGCAGCTTGCCACACTTGCTAGCTGACCCGGAAAGGAGTGTTAATTGATGCCTGAATCCATGGATGCTTCGCAGGATCGAACGCCCGAACAGATTGAGCAGGAAGAAGCGGAACGTGCAGCGCACGAGAATGAAATCTACGGCCCTTACCGCGAGGCTGCGCAGAAGCGAAATAACAGCGCGGAAATCGTAGCGGAGCATGACGACATGATCGCCGAAATGCTATACGAAGTGACGATGCTCGCCTTTGGAGAGGAGGTGCTATAAAGTGGCGTACAACCTGATGAAAAGGATCATCGAGCGCGGCAGCTATGACCGCGAGAGCACGATGAACAAGCTCGATGCTTTCCTTGCTGCCGACCGAATCACGACCGTGCAGTACGAGGAACTGGTGGCGATGATGGATGCGTAACATCATCGCCGTTTTTCTTACCGAAAGACTTTACAGACACGACCTGAAACGATTGGAGGAAAATATGATGACCTACAAACTCATGAAGCGAATTATCCAGAAAGGCGGTTACGACCGCGAGGGCACCATGATGAAGCTGGACGTTTTCCTGATGGCCGACCGGATCACGGTCGAGGAATACCAGGAGCTGGTGGAAATGATGGGCGGTGCGGACGGTGACTAATTCTCCGCTGGAATTTCTGGCTCGGATGTATGACAATGTCGTGAAGTACGACGCGCAGGGAAACCCGTCCATTTTCGTTCGTTTTCCGAAGATGAAGTCGAGCGATCTTGATGCATCCCTCCCTGACCACACGCACCCGGCTTTCATCATCAACGGGCAGGAGCAGGACTATATCCTGCTCGGTAAGTTCAAGGCGGCGTCCCTTACCGGCTCCGGCTCGGACGGTGGAACGCTGTACAGCCTGCCGAACATGCCGCCCGCGCACACGCGCACGGCAGACCAGTTTCTTTCCCAGATCAGGGCGTTCGGCGGCGGCGTTTCCGGCATGACCGTTGCCGACCGTGGATTCCTGCTTCTCTTGGCGCAAAAGAACGGCTGGAACCCCGGAGGCAATAGCGACTACGGCCATTGCTACAAGGACGCTTCGAGATACGAGTACGGCAAGGCCGTGACGGTTGGCACGAAGCGAGGCTTCAACGGCTGGCTCTATGAGTGCATTCAGGCCCATACCACCAGCGCCGAACTTGCCCCGGATGTGTCGCCGCTGTACTGGAAGCGCCTCAAACAGATCGGCGGCACGGATGCCTACCCGACGATGCGCGACGCAAGCTGGCCCAAGAGTACCATTCTGACGCTGAACGGCTCCGGCCCGCTGGACTGGTATCTGGACGGAACGCCCGGCAGCGTATGCGACATCGTGGGCAACCAGTTCGAGCAGGACTACGGCTATCGCATCGTGGGCAATGAGCTGCAAATCCTTGAGAACAACAACGCCGCCAGCCCGGACGCCGACCTATCATCCACCAGCGCAGCGTGGAAGGCCATTCTGCCCAACGCCAGCGACGACGGATATACCCTCGTGGCACCCGGAACGACGGGAACGCTGCACTGGAACTGGTTGAACAGCAAGATCACGTTGGACACGGCCATTCCCACCTACGATAACGAATATCGCGGGACGTACTTCAAGGATCTTGCCGTGAACAGCGCCAACCTCCCACACATCCCTTACATCGTGCGAGAGCTGGGCCTTTTCCCGACCAGCGGCAGCACGATGAAGGGTTATTACTACGTGCAGTTCACGGCGGACGAGCGTTTCCCCCGGCGCGGCGGCTACTGCGTCAGCGGCGGCTACATGGGCCTCGGCTGCGAGTATTGCTTCTCCCCGCGCTCCTACGCGCACTGGCCCTATGGTGCCCGCCCCCGCTCCCTCTGGACTGCTGAATCCTGAACCCTGAACGGCTGAGGGGGGTGCGCGATAGCGCATCCCCCGGCCACGGAGGAAAAACGATGGCTGTTGATTTCGGCTATATAGGCCCAACCTGCCAGAAGATCGAGGATATGATTGCGTTCGCAAGGCCGATCATCGGCAGGTGGCCCCCGTTCTATCGCTATACGCTTGGCGAAGACGTCTACCGGCAGATGATTCAGCTTCTTCGGCTTGCGACGAAGGCGAGGCTCAAGTATTACAACAAGACCACGCTGCAAGAGCTTGACACGGAGAAGGAAATTCTCAAGGTATTCGTCCGTCAGGCAAATGCGACGGAGTTTTGTGACAAGAAAGGAGAGAAGCGCAAGCTACTGTCTGATCATACCTATGGGGTTTGGGCAGAAAAGCTGACGGAAATCGGCAAGCTGATTGGCGGATGGATTCAGGGCATCAATAAGAAAAACGAATAAATCGCAGGGAACGTGCCGCGATTTGGGCTTGGCCTGTTTTTCGGTGGTTCAGCGTTTCCCCCGGCGCGGCGGCAACTACAACAACGGCGGCAACATGGGCCTCGGCTACGAGAATTGCAACAACCCGCGCTCCAACGCGAACAGGAACTATGGTGCCCGCCCCCGCTCCCAGCAGCATCAAAAAGGCCTGACGATTACGCATCGCGGCCATTCAATTTGTTTGGGAGGGGCGCGTTCCCTTCCGGGGAGTACCCGGTAAATGAAAAGCCCGGAGACGATAGTCGCGGGCATCGCTGCGAAGCGCCCGGAAGGGCGGAAAGCTATGGCTGCCCGCAGCACAACCCGACAGCCTACGCACAGCGGAAACGCCACGCGCAGCAGAACGGAGTGACTTTTTTGGAAAAGCTGCATGACCTGAAAGATCGCATCTGTTCGTTTGATAATCTCCTCGCGGCATACCGCGAAGCCGCTCGCGGCAAGCGGTATCGCAACGAAGTTATTACTTTCAGCTTCGGACTGGAAGAAAATCTGCTGGAAATCCAACGCGAGCTTCTTGACAGGAGCTATACAGTCGGTAATTACCGAGAGTTCTATGTGCGATACCCGAAACCGCGTCTCGTTATGGCGCTCGGATTTCGAGACCGCATCGTGCAATGGGCGATCTATCGGCAAATCAATCCATACATGGAAAAAAGGTTCATCCAGCACAGCTATGGTTGCCGCCAGAACAAGGGAACGCTTGCAGCGGCACAATGCCTGCTGAATTGGGTTCGGCTTATCAGCAGAAAGCCGGATGCAAAAGACTGGGCCATTGTGAAAGGCGATATCAGCAAGTATTTCTACAGAGTAGATCATGAGGTAATCCTGCGAATCTATTCCCAAATCACCGACGATGAGTGGTTTCTTTGGTTGATAGGCACGATCATCAACAACCCAGACCTGCCATTTGGATTGCCAGAGGGCGCAAGCATTGACGATTGCCCTCGTGATCGACGGCTGTACGAAGTCGGTATGCCCATCGGAAACCTAACCAGTCAGGAAACGGCGAATATTTACCTTGACCGCCTTGATCAATTCGTGAAGCACTCCCTGCGCCAGCGCTTCTATCTGCGATATATGGACGATTTTGCCATCATTTGCAAAAGGGACGAGGCCAAAGTGTTGCTTGAGACTATTACGACATTCCTTCGAGCGGAGCTTCGCCTGACCATCAGCCCGAAAAGCAACATTGTACCAGCGACGCAGCCGGTCGAGTTCGTGGGCTATCTCATCACGCCGCACGGCATGAGATTGAGGAAAAAGACCACGAGACATATCAAGCGGGCGCTTATGCACCTATCAGAGCGCTATGCGGAAGGGGAAATCAGCATCGACGAAGCCTTGCAGGCAGTGAACAGCTACCACGGCCTTACGAAGCACTGCAATGGCTACAACCTCCGGCGTTGGATTGAGGAAAACATCGTGTTTTCGCATCAGAGTTCACCAGAAGGGAAAATCATCTATGAGCAGATTTAACGCGAACAAGCCACGCGATCATCCCGGGAAAGCCAGAAAGTTCTACGATATCGTACCGCGCGATGACGGGCTTGTGGATGTTTACCTGGCCCCGGACGTGCAGACATACGACACCAACCTAGGCATCAGGGAATACGACATTTCCGTCAGGGCGGTACTGGGCGTAGTGCCGTGGCCGGAGCTTGAAGCTGACATACGGCTGCGGTATGACGACTGGTGCGCTTCGGCGGCTGCGATTGACCTGTAAGGAGTTGAGAAAGATGGGAAAACCAACGGGTGAAGCCGTCGTACAGGCGGCCATCCGCCTTGTAGACAGGTCTTACGATGAAATGGACTGTCAGGGGATGATTGAAGAGGCTGTCAGAAAAGCCGGAGGAAGCATGAGCTATTCCGGCAGCAACGCCATGGCGCGGGCCGTGAGCGGCCTCACGACGCTCAAGGAAGCAAAAAAGGCCGGTCTTAGGCCGGGCATGGCGCTTTTCATCCATGAGGACGGAGGCGATTATCCTAAGAAATACCATGCGGACGGCCTTGGAAACTTCAGTCACGTCGGGCTATATGCCGGGGAAGATGCGCTGATCGACACGGATAAGTACGGAAAGCCGCGCAGTTGCAATGTGGTACACTCCAGCGCTACCATGGGCCGCGTGGCGGGCTCCACCCTGCAAAACGGCTGGACGCACGCCGGGTACTTCCGTGAGATCGAATACGGCGATGGCGATAGCGCAGCGCCCGTCCCTTCCACGCCACCGAGCAGCCAGACCCTTGGCAGCCGAACCCTCAAGAGGGGCGACACCGGCAGCGATGTGCAGGCTATGCAGGCGAACCTGATGGTGCTTGGTTATGATCTGGGCAGTTACGGCGCGGACGGAGATTTCGGAAGCCGAACTGAGAAAGCCGTCATGGCGTTCCAGAGGTCAAGCGCCCTTGATGTGGACGGAAAGTTTGGGCCCAAGTCCTTTTCGGCCATGAAATCTTCGCTCGCGTCCATCGAAAAGGAGCAGCTGGAAGAACAGCCGGAGCAGGAAGCGCCACCCTCCGCAGCAGAAAAGAAAATCATCACGGTTACGGCAAATTCCGTCAACGCTCGCGTCGGAGATTCAACCGAATACGATTCGGTGGGTCGTCTGGACGAGGGAGAATCCATTGAGTATGTAGCTACCGCACCCAACGGCTGGAACGCCGGTCGCTGGAAGAACCGCATCGTATGGATTTCTCCCGAGTTTTCCAAAGTAACCTGACGGAACCCGCATGGGCGCGTCGCCCATGAGCTACATGAGCCTGTGGGCGAGAAAGGATGATACCCATGCAGCAGGAAATCACGCTCAAGGTGATTTTTGACTGGTGTCTGGAACACTGGTCTTTTGTGATTTTTGCGATAGGTCTCTTTGTTCAGTTTACCCCCGCCATCAAGTGCAGCCCGATCACCGCTATCATCAAGTGGATTGGCAAGGCTATCAACGGTGAAGTCTTGCAACGGATTTCCGGGCTTGAGATCAGGGCGGATCAGCAGCGCAAGTCCATCGACGAAAACGAGATGGACAGGATTCGATGGGAGGTATTGGACTTCGCAAATGCCTGCCGGAACCATGTGAAGCACACGAAAGATGAGTTCCATCACATTATCGCACTCAACGAGAAGTACCACAAACTGCTGGACAAGTACGGCGATGAAAACGGCGTATTCGACGCAGAGTATGCCTATATCGTTGAACTTTATCACGATTGCCAGCGCAACAACAGCTTTTTATAAACGAAAGGAAGGACTTGCAATGAAGAAGATTCTATCCATCATCATGTGCGCGATGCTCGTTTTCGCGCTCCCCTGCCTTGCAGTTGCGCAGACCGCAGGCGCGGCCACGCCCGAACCCGTTCAGCCGCTTGACCCCGGCGACGTATCGTGGCTGAACACCTACCTCGATTATGTCATCGTAGGTATCTGCATCGTTATTGGCCTGCTTATCAAGCATTGCACGCCGCTGGACAACAAATACATTCCTCTTATCGTCGCGGTTGTGGGTTTGCTGATTGCAGTGTGGTCGCACTGGGGCGAGGGCATCACGCCGGTTGTGCTGCTGGGCGGCATGTTCTCCGGCCTCGCGTCCACGGGCTTCCATCAGGTTTTCAAGCAACTGTTTTTCTCGGATACCGACAACGAATAATTGATAAAGCACAGAGCCGCTGCCCTTCGGGTAGCGGCTTTTTTTTATTGCATTTTATCGTAAATACGTTATTTTATCTCGTAATCCTATTGACAATTATAAGATTATATAGTATAATAACAATGAAGATAAGAAATCACACCAACACGAAATCAAGGGGGCTGCTCGTATGAAGAACAAGGTTATGGTTTGTGACAACGGCGCAGGTTTCTGCGTGACCGTCAACGGTCTGATCGTCGATAGTTTCAGCACTCTGGCTGGTGCGTGGAACCGCATCGCTTGGATGTACCGTGTGGCCTCTCAGGACTTCGTGGTCGGCAAGAAAGAGATTCCTTCAAAGGAATGGGTCGAGGGTGCGATCAAGATGGGTTTCATCGAAGAAGATGCCGGTTTCAAGAAGTAACATTCAACGCCGGGCTGGGCGGCAAATCCCAGCAGAAAGGATGGTTCCCATGAAGGTTAAGATCACCGAGATCCAGCGTCTTTCCATGAGCGCCGTCCGTAGCATGTGCTGCGAATGTAACCTGTATTCCTGCGGCACCAACGAGCAGTACGACAAGATGCTCAACATGGTGAACGCCTTGAGCGACAAGCAGTTCATCACCGGCGCAGATCTTTACCCGATCGCGCTCGACATCTTGCAGCACAGCGAGACCGAGCAGGATGTGGCTTCTATCATGTGGGGCCTTGGCAAGAAGATCGTCCGTATCTACGACGTTGAGGAGGTGTAACAGCCATGACAGCTAAGAGGTATCACAAGCTGTTTCGATCTGAAATGACCAAGTTGATGGCTCACAAGCCCGGTGCGGCAGAGTGCATCAAAGCGGCGGCAACCGCCAATCCATTCCGAGCGGACGGCACAAGCGTTTCTAAGTCCTATCAGGAAATGTGGACAGCGCTTCGCGCCGTATTCACCTATCCCGGAAACATACCGCCGCTTAAGTGAGGGGCGACCGCCCGCCACGGAGGTAACGAAGGCAGAAAGAAGGGCATAATGGAAGTCAAAGCCTGCGTGAAGATTCACTACTCGGATGGAACTGTGAATGAAACTCAATACGACGATCGTCTAGCCGCCTTCCGTGAGGCTGCAAAGGCCGTTGCGTTCCGGGATCTGCAAGATGACATGGGCGAAGTCGAACTGTTCATAGACGGCGTGAGATTTTTGTATGACGGATGGCGACCGGGCATGGAGATCGCCTTTGTTGCCACTGAAACCCAAGAAGAAATGTGCGGTTGGTTCCCTGAATGGGATCATTAACCGCCCTCCATTCCAAACAAGCCATCCGACTTACCCGAGTGAATTACCCCAACAGCACTGATAGTTACCTTGGCTTTGTTCACCGACTGGCAAAGGGCCGTAGCGTTTCAACAGAACATATAGAAAGGACAGATGGCATGGCATATAAGCGCACCTACATTTGGGCATACCTCGATGACGAACCGCTGGTTGAAGTTGTTCAGGCAGCACTCGACAACAACATGATGGTTGATGACCTGAAAAAGAAGATAGTCGAAGAAAACCCGGGCCACAAGGTAACCTTCAAGATCGTAAAGCCGTGAAAGGAGGATGTGCATGGTAAAGCATGTGATTTGGAGCAATCTCAACCTCAATATGACTGGAAGGAATGGCTGCTAGAAGATCATCCGAACATCGACCCGGACGATGAAGATGCGTTGTACAGGCTGATGGTTGATACGAACGACGATTATTTGGATGACGAGCGTTGCAACCTCAGCATCCAGCTTAGTCAGCCGATCTTGGTCGTTGCCGACCTTGGCCTCTGGCATGGTCGCCGCATGGGTTACAAGGAGATTGAATCTGGCAACATCCGCGACTGCCTGTACGACCCGAATGAGTGCGTTGAGTGGTACGTTGACGGCTACGGCAACCTGCGCAGCATCTCCATCCACCACGACGGCAGGAACAACTGCCTGTTCCGGGCGTGGAAGGACGGTACTACCGATACCCAGCGCGAGAATTTGAAGGACAAGCTCTATCGCGGCGTTGCCACTCCGCAGGACATCAGCCGCGTAACCCGCAGCATTGGCAAGGAAATTGGCCGTGTTTACGGCTGGAATTGATAGGAGGATTCGATTATGAACCGCAAGCAGGAGTATGACCTGATCTTCAAGATCGTTGTCCGCGCTCAGAAAATGGGCATTGCCATTGGCGACCACATCACGAAGATGATGGATGTGGACCATGCGAATAAGCAGTTCACCCTGCGCCTTGAAGATTGGCTGAAGGCTGACGACTTCAACTTCGCGCATGATTTCTGCGGCATCCAGCGTCACATTGACCGCACGACGAGCGTTGTCGGAGATTTCTTCCTCCCTCGCTTCGCCAGAATGGAGGGTAGCGGATGCTGACCAAGGACTATCTGCTTTCGATTGCAAACAAAGGCCCGCAGTCGTATGCAAATGCGATCATGGAGATTTGGACCGAGCCGAGCGAGGTATTCGATGGCCAGATGATGATCGGCGGCGTTCTCCGGGCGATCAACCGTTTCACAACCGATATGAGGTTTGGCGGCGGTTTCGTCGATGATGTCACCGACGAGGAGTGTGTGAAGCTGGACGACCTGCTCAATGAAACGCTCCGCAGGATGGCGAGTGCAGAGGCAATCTCCAACGCGGAACCGCTGGTCTTGCAGAAGATCGCGCCGGATATGTGCGTCAGCAAAGAACGCAAGCGCAAGTACGGCTTCGATCAGTATAAGGACGAGCATTTCACCATCTACGTCCTTGCAGGCGGCGAAGCGAGCCATCCTATCAGCACCCCGGTTATCCTCGACGGCAAGTTGTATAAGTCGGTCTACTCATTCTGGCTCGGTCGGCCCGTCTACCTGCTCGATCAGCCGGATGGTTTCCAGAAAAGCGAAGGAGGTACACAGGAATGAACCCGTACATCGAAATGAAGCAGCGTCATCAGGCAGAGGTCAACGCCTTCCCGATGAAGTTTGCGTTTACTCAGGAATCCCTTGAGCGCGGGATGCGCGAGCTGGGTCTTGACCCTAAAAAGGACATGGATAAGATCGTCGCTATTCCCGGAGGTGGTTTCATCCGTGAGAGCGACAAGCAGGCATTCCTCGATCTGTTTGCCCGTCACGATAAGGAACGCAAGGAAGCCATTGAGGCTGACAAAGACGGCACCTGCTATCTCTACCACATGTTCCGCTACGAGCTGGCGAATCACGAGTACGCCTATACCCGTGATGTTTCCAGCGCGTTGGATGCCATCGGTTACACCATTGAGGAAATTGCCGAAGATCCCGCGTTGTCGGATGCCTTCCTCAATGCGAGGGAGGACTATCTCAAGGAAGCTGAAGAGAAAGGATGGGGTTGATATGAAAAGAGTCGAGCAGTTCAAATGCGATTACTGCGGTACGCTCTACAAGGATAAGAGCGAGTGCGTCAAGTGCGAGAATCAGCACGTTACCGCTGTTGAGATCGTCGCACAGCACCATCTTCCGGCAAAGGTGTCTGCGAAGTACCCGCCGCGCATCAATGTAAAGATGTCCGATGGCACGGTGTCCGTCTATGAGAGGAGGAGTGGCTGATGAAATTCGATGTGTCGATCACAGAACGCCTTGTGTGTGACGTGGAAATTGAAGCTGATACCGCAGAAGAAGCCGAGATGAAGGCCGGTGAGAATTGGGATGCGGGAGAATACATCCACGTCAAGCAGTTTTGCGACGGTTATGACTGCGTTGCAAAGGTTTAACACAAGCCGGAGGTAACAATGATCGGTCAGCCTGCATTGGAGGTCAACAACGACCGAAGGATTCGACTTTCGCAGAAGGTGATTGACGGTCCAATCACCGTGCGCACGCTCTCAGCGCCGGACGACCCGTTCGGCCACCGCTCCCTTGAGAATGAGTATGAGATCAGCGCTGGCGACATGGTGATGCTGCTGAATTGGTACAGGTTCCAGAAGGCGCACGGCAATGATGCCTTGGTGTTCTGAAGGAGGTGCGATATGCGACCCGAAGAAGAAATGATACTCTGTTTCGTGAAGGCGGGCGCGCTCATGCGCTCCCTTACCTTCTGCATCATGGGTGCAGCCGACACCAGCAAGGCGTTCGACGAGTTTCTAACTCTTGCCGACAAGATCAGGCCGTTCATCAAGCGGGCAACCGGCAAGGACGACGAAGCGGTTGCAGATCTGGCGATGGACCTGATTCAGAACGAGCGACTTGCAGCCGCTTTTGTCCGGGAAAATGTAGCCGCCCTTGCCTCTTGATTTTTGAGACAAGGACGGTTATAATATAATCGACCATAGGAAGGAGAGATATAATGGCAAGAGTAATGCTGGCGTACCCGGACGGTCAGACCTCATACGGTATGTTTGAGGTGGACGCGGAAGGACCGCACTTCATCATCGGCAAGCAGAGGTACACCATCGAAGATGTCATCAACACCGGCGCAACGGCGGTTGTAAATAACCCGGAACTGCTCCGACAGCTCCACGAACTCGGCCTCCCGGCCCGCCCGACATCGAAGCAGTACACGATCACGATCTCGGTCAGCGCAGATACCCGCGACCGGCTGAAAGCAGCATCAAAGGCGACTGGACGCAGCGTATCGAACATCCTCGAAGAGCTGGCGATCAACTGGCTGGACGATCAGAACCAATAATCCTACTCCCGCAGCGACGCGGGAGCTTTTTTATGCCGAAAAATATCGTAAATACGTCATTTTCTCTCGTATTCCTATTGACAATTATCTTATATTATAGTATAATAATATTGAAGATAAGAAATAAAAAACAGGAGGACAACAAGATGACGAAGATTGAAATGGCAATTCAGAGCACCGAATGGAAGATCGAAGAAGCAGAAAAGACGATCGAAGAAATGCGCCGGAACATCAAGAATGTGATTGATAGCGATCATGTTGAATTTGAGGTTGAGTTCATCATGAGCTATGCACGCAGGATGAACGACGCAGCGGATCGACTCAAGGAGCTTCGTGAAACCAAAACAATGCTCGAGTTCGTATCCAAGGAAGACTGACATTGGGAATGCGAGGGTGATAAGTTATGAGAGAAACCTACACGGTTCCAGAGAACGAGCGCGAGAACGTGCTGAAGCTCCTAGCCCGGTACGGCAAGAAGGCTGCTGCCTACGGTCAGACGCTCAGCTATGAGATCGGCGAACCGTATGCTACTGAGATCAAAGTCTATGAGACTGGATACGACGAAGCGAACGGAACCTCTTATCGGGAAAAGGTCGGTTCCCTCATGGTCGAGGCGTTCGATCTGACCATCGACGGCGAGATCATCTGTAAAGAAGGCTACACGTTGGCTGCGAAGATCGAGCATTTGGAGGGCGGCAACGTCGTCTACACGGTCGCAGACGAGGAAGGCAAGCTCGAATGGCGCAACCTCAGCCCGCGCTGCGAGCATTGCGGCGGCAACCACGGCCAGAAAGTAACCTTCATCGTCCGCGATTCCGAAGGCAACGAAAAGCAGGTCGGCCGAACCTGCCTGAAAGATTACTGCGGCATCGACCCCCAGCGCGTAGGCCTGCTGAACAAGCTGGAAGATCTCTTCCTCGATCTGGACGTTGAGCGCTACGATTTCATCAACCGCCCAGCAGTCCCGGCGTACAGCACGATGGAAGCGCTGGCTCTGGCAATCAGGCTCCAGAATCAGTACGGCTACACCTCTTCGAGTGAAGGAGATCACAGCAACAAAGCAAGGCTGCTGCACCTCATGCGCGACGGCGAACGCCCGACTGAAAAGGAACTGCAAGAAGCCGAAGCTATGGCGGCTGTCATCCTCACCTTCGATCAGGCACAGGCATATCAGAACTCGCTGGACAACGTATGGGTGCTGCTCAGAAGTGGCTACTGCAAGTGTTCCCACTTTGGATATATCGCCTACGGCCCGTTGGCCTTTGACCGCTACAAGCAGAGGCTGGCCCGCGAAGCCGAGTGGGAAGCGGCAAAAAACGCTGAACGTCAGGCCTCGGATTATGTCGGCAAGGTCGGCGAGAGAATCACGGTGGATGTAGCGGACGTGAAGCTGCTTACCTCTTGGGAAGGCGAGTGGGGGCTCACCTTCTTGTACAAGATCATCGACACCGCAGGGAACGTCCTGATCTGGTACGCATCCCGGACCATCGAAGAAGCGAAAAAGCTCAGAGCAACCGTGAAGGACCACTCCGAGCGTGATGGCATCAAGCAGACTATTGTTACCCGCTGCTCGGTTGTAGCATCCTGAACGAAAGAAGCTGTCCTACCGGCTGGACGGGGAGAAAGAGGCATGGGATGTTTGAGAAGTTGATGATCTCGTTCTGCTACTTCGAGCTGTTTTTGCTGATCGCAAGCGTGATCGTGCTGGTCGTTGCGGCGATGGTACTGACCGAGCAAGACAAGCAGAGCAACGCCAAGAAAGGCGGTGGGCAGTTGTGATGGTCTATCGGTACTACACAATATACCGCCCGCCGTCCCCCGGAGCTGTTCCGCATGGGTTTGCGGCTATGAAGGTGTGGGGAAGCCGCCCATACGTCGAGGAGATTGGGCATACCGCGTGGGGTACGGTTGATTACGCATCCCCGCTCAGTCAGCAGGAGATCAGGGATTACGAGCTGGCCCCTGCGAACATGGTGCAGAAGCCCGTTGCGGCTGCGATTGAAAGGAGCGAACAGAATGGATTGCATGAGCTTGCCCGCGATGCCGGTTGAGGCTGGCAGTTACTTTGAGAACCACATCGTCCTCGAACGGACTGATGGAGGTATCAGCACACGCGGCAGCTATGAGAGGTGGGACGCCTACCTTCGTGGTGAGTACGTCGGCAAGATTGAGTTCTTCGAGAAACCGCACAGCTCTTGTGATAAGCCGTATAGTGCTTCGACCGTTGAGAGCAGGTGTGCCAGTCACGTCGGCAGCTATGACACGATGGTTGCGGCGAAACGGGCGCTGCACGAAGCAGTTGTGAAAAGGGGTATCGTCGAAGAGCGGCGAGAAAAGGAGAGGGCTACGCCTGTTGCGTTTCTGCCTGAGACGGATTGTCAGTTTTACCCCACGCCTTCTGATGTTGCCGGAAAGCTCATGGCCGGAGTGGATTGGAAGATCGTAAAGTCTGTCCTTGAACCGAGCGCAGGACGCGGCGATCTGATCGAATGGGCCAAGAAACGCTGCGAGAAGGTCCGTTACCCGCGAGGTGCAAGCTGTTGGGGCAGAAACACATACAGCATCGACCTCGACGATATCGACTGTGTTGAGATCGACCCCAACCTACAAGCTCTGCTGGTCGGCAAGGGCTATCGCGTGGTGCATGACGATTTCCTTACCTACCACACACGCAAGCGGTACGACCTGATTCTGATGAATCCTCCGTTTGCAGAAGGAGATAAGCACCTGCTCCATGCACTTGAGCTGTGCGAGAACGGCGGTCAGATTGCCTGCATCCTCAACGCTGAGACGATTCTCAACCCCTTCACCAACAGCCGGAAGGCTTTGTTGAAGATCCTGCGCAAGTATGATGCGTCCATTCGTTATGTAGAGCGCGGTTTCTCCCACGCGGTCAGACGAACCGATGTCGATGTTGCACTTATCAACGTGAACATCCCGGCTGCGAATGAGGATACGACCATTTGGGACAACCTCAAGAGGGCGCGGGAAGAACATCTCGAAACCAATGGCTTGCACGAAGTAGCTCCGGCCAATCAAGTGGAACGCCTGATTCGGGAGTATGATCTGCTTTGTTCCGCAGGAATCCAGATGATGCGCGTGTATAACGGCGTGTCCGACCGAATCATGCGCAGCAGCAAGAGCGATTACAACAGCCCGATCATCGGCCTGATCGTTGATGGCGACAAGACGGATAAGTGCGGTACAGGGCACATCAACACCTTCCTCCGCGCCGCCCGCGCCCGGTACTGGCGGGAGCTGTTTGATCTGCCGGAGCTTCGGCAGAAGATGACCTCGGCCATGCAGGACGAGTACCACAGCACGATTGAGCGGATGAAGGACTATGAGTTCTCGCAGTTCAACATCCAGCAGGTGGTCAATCAGATCATGGGCCAGATCGTAACCGGCGTAGAAGAGGCTATCGTAAAGTGCTTCGATAAGCTGTCTGCGGAACACTCCTACCACAGCGATGTGCAGAATGAGAACATCCACTACTACAACGGTTGGAAAACCAACAAAGCGCACTACGTCAACTCAAAGTGCATCATCCCGACCTACGGCTGCTTCGCTCGCGGATATAAGCCCGACAAGTACGGCAGGTACAAGGACACGCTGGAAGGTCTGGATGCCCGTGGATGTTTCCAAGTCCTCGACGATCTTGAGAAGGCACTCGACTACCTCGACAAAGGCGAAACCCCGGCATCCGACCTCAGCACAAAGCTCCAACACGCGGCGAACAGCGGCAGGACGACGGTGAGCTGCAAGTATTTCATGGTCACGTTCTACAAGAAGGGGACATGCCACATCAAGTTCCACGATCAGAAGATCGTTGACCGTCTGAATATCTACGTCGGACGGCAGCGGACATGGTTGCCTCCGACCTACGGCTCCGTCCACTACGACCAGATGGATGACGAGAGCAAGCGCGTTGTGGACGAGTTCCAAGGCCGCGAGAAGTACGAGGCTGTCATCAACTGCCCGAACGACTACATCATCGAAACCAAGGCAGCACCGCTGCTGCTCATGTAAGGAGGGTGTCTTGTGATTACACACGATAATTGGCCTGAACGTTGGGAGGACCTCCCGGCAGGCACCGAGATCTCCGGGGAGATCTACGACCAGATGTTCAATGCTCTGCCGCCGATCAGCCTGAGAAAGTCGCCGTACTGCGGCTTCCAGATGGGAGAGCCGCACGACCACGGGGAGGATGCCAACGGCAAGCGATGGGCGCGGTTCCTTACGTTCGTGAACATTGGGGAGCGGTTCTACTACGCCGGAATCAACTTCGGCGGCGAGTGCGATTGGAGGATGGAAAGATGAACGCTGAAGGGACGCTGATCTGGACGGTTTCGATCAAGGACCGCTTGGAGCCGGAAATGGACATCTGGACGGCCACCTTCTCCACGGAGAAGAAAGCGGATGATTTCATAGAGAAGGCCAAAGAAAAACTCAGGAGCTACGATGCGCTCAATACGACCGATGTCATCAAGGATAGGAGTTATCTTGACGACGAGATGTACCTCAGTTGGATTGATGCTCGGTGGGACGAAGAGGGAGAGTGAACGCACGATGAAAGTCGTTAGATGTAATTCCTGCGGAAAATGGATAGGCTGGGAGAATGAGCTTGATGTTGTGCAGACTGATGCCAAAGATGAGGAAGGCGAGTATATCGACTACGAATCATGTCCAATTTGTGGTTCGGGAAATGGCTTGATGGACCTCGACACCGGATGCAGCTTTGATGAAAGCGAAGTGTCTGTACTTCGCGGATTGTTTGAACAGATGGAACTATCCGAAGAGCAACTCACCGAGGAAAAGTTCCTTGATTTTGCGCCCGGCACCCATGTTTCTGTCGTTCGCCGCTGGTTTGAAATGCAGATGAACGGAGAAGGGACCACGTTGACCACGTTTTGACCACCTGTTACAAGCGTAACACGCCCGTGTATGCGCTCCATGCGTTTGCCCTAACACTTTATAGGGCATAGAAAAACCCCAGTAAATCGCGCTTTTTGCGACTTACTGGGGTTCCTTGCGTTGGTCGAGGTGACAGGATTTGAACCTGCGACCTTTTGGTCCCGAACCAAACGCGCTACCAAACTGCGCTACACCTCGATAGAAAAAAGCTGGAGCCAATAAAGGGACTCGAACCCTTGACCTGCTGATTACGAATCAGCTGCTCTACCGACTGAGCTATATTGGCGCATCAGCATTAATCATTATAGCAAAGGTCGGCGCGTTTGTCCAGCCTTTTTTTGAAAAACCCGTCAATGTCCCTGGAAACCGTTTTACACGCCGTTTCTGCACTTGACGCGCCGTGCGGCGGCGGATATAATACGCATATGTGTCATAGAAAATGCGCGTAGGGCAGGGGAGGGCTTGGCTGTGCGGAAGGCGCTTGGAGTCGCGGCGATGGTCGGGCTGTTTCTGCTGCTGCTTAGCGCGCTGGTCGTGGTGTCGCCGCAGGAAGGCGCGCTCACACGGCGCATTGAGCCACCCACCGTGCCGCCGGACGCTGCGCTCGCCGCCATGGCCTCGGCTGACGGAACGCTGGCTGCACAGGCAAATAGCGGCGCGCAGGGGACACGTATGGACGCACATCTGGATGCGCCGCCCACAGAAGGGCTCAGACGCGAGTCGGAGGGTCGACGTGACGCGAACGGCCGTGTTCTTACCGCTCCGCGGTATGCGCAGAGCGTGTATCAGGTGTTTCGGGCGGAGGCGGCAGGCGGATGAAACGCAGTCCATGCCTTTTCCCAACATCTTAAAATTTAAAAACGGAAGGATGGTTGACATACCATGAAGGTCAACAATCGCCGCCGCGTAAAGATGAGCAAGCGGACCTCCGCAATCATCGTGCTGTGCGTGGCGCTGGTGCTTACGCTCGCCGTGGGCTATCTGGGCCTCAACGGCACATGGCTGGATAGCCGGGGACTGTATAAGCTGCTGCCCTGGCTGCCTACCTCTGATGTGGACAACTGGCCGCAGTCCATCGCCCTGGGCTTGGACCTCAAGGGCGGCGTGTATGTGGAATATGAGGCGTCCATGAGCGATGAGATGCGCGCCGAGGGATATGATTTCGGCACGCTGCTGGACTCTACCATGAGCATCATCGCCAACCGCCTCACCGAAAAGGGATACCCGGAAGCCACCGTCAGCCAGTTGGGTCAGACCGGCATCCGCGTGGAGATTCCTGATGTGACCGACCCCGCAGCTGTGCTGGACCTGATCGGTTCGCCGGCAAAGCTGGAGTTCCTCGATCCTGACGGCAACGTATTCATGGAGGGCCGCCACCTGCAGTCCGCCACCCCCATCACCAATACCGAGACCGGACAGCCCGCCATCAGCTTCCGCCTGACCAGCGAGGGCGCCGAAATCTTCGGCGACATGACCGCTCAGTCCATTGGCAAGACCATCACCATCCAGCTGGATGGCGAAGTGCTCATGAGCCCCACTGTCAACGAGGCCATCTATGGCGGCGATGTCATGGTCACCGGCAGCTTCACCGAGGAACAGACGCAGGATATCTGCCTCAAGCTGCAAAGCGGCGCGCTGCCCCTGGATCTGCGCCAGGACAAGCTCGATACCATCTCCGCCACGCTGGGTATCGACGCACTGTCTACCAGCATTACGGCGGCCATCATCGGCATTCTGATCGTCATGCTCATCATGCTGGTGCGCTACCGCATGTGCGGCCTGGTGGCTGACTGGGCACTGTGCGTGTATATCATCCTGCTGTTCCTCTTCATCGCTGTCGTTCCCGGCATCCAGCTCACGCTGCCCGGCATCGCGGGTATCATTCTGGGCATCGGCATGGCGGTGGACGCCAACGTGGTCATCTTCGAGCGCGTGATGGAGGAGGTCCGCCTGGGCCGCCCGATGATTCACGCAGTGCGCATCGGCTTCAAAAACGCCATGAGCGCCGTGCTCGACGCCAACGTGACCACCATCATCGCCGCCGTGGTGCTGCTGTTCTATGGCACCGGCTCGGTGCAGGGCTTTGCCACGACGCTGCTGCTGGGCGTAATCACCAGCATGATCACGGCCATTGTGGTCACGCGTTTCCTGCTTACGCGCTTTGTGCGCGTGTTCCATGAGCCCAGGCTGTTTGTAGCGGTTAAACCCGCCGCAGACGCCGCTGTTGAAGGGGAGGCGAAGTAATATGAAAATTCAGAAGCGCGCCCGTGTCTGCCTGTGCGTTTCCGCCGCCATTCTGGTGACCGCTTTGGTGATGTCGCTGCTGGGCTATGGCATCAACTATGGCATTGACTTCGCGGGCGGCCTCAATATTCAGTACGACATGGGCGCCGCCTTTAACCAGGCCGATGTGGAAACGGTTCTGCGCAATCAGGGCATCAGCCAGTTCACCATTTCTTCCTCCGGCACCGAGGGACATGTGGTGCAGATCCGCGTGCCTACGCTCAGCGGCGATGAGGAAATCCAGAATTTGCAAAACGGCCTGGAGAACGAGCTGTCCCAGATCTATCCCGAAATGGATACCGAAACCGCCACCGCCAGCTATGTCGGCCCTGTCGCGGGCGCCACGCTGGTGCGCAACGCCGTGATCAGCGTGCTGCTGGCCGCTGTGCTGATGCTGGCCTATATCGCCCTGCGGTTTGACTTCGCGTCGGGCCTTGCGGCGGTCATCGGCCTGCTGCACGACGTGCTTATCATGATCGCCTTCATGGTGATCCTGCGCAGCGTAATTCAGATGAATTCATCCTTCATCGCGGCCATGCTGACCATCGTCGGCTATTCCATCAACAATACCATCGTCATCTTCGACCGCATTCGCGAGAACAACAAAAAGCCCGCGTATGCCGGCATGAAACGCGAAGAGATGGTCTCCATCTCTGTGCGGGAAAGCCTGGGCCGCACGGTCAACACCACACTGACCACGCTGGTGACGATCGTGACCCTTTACATCCTGGGCGTGGACACCATCCGCGAGTTCAGCCTGCCCATCATTATCGGCATTCTGGCGGGCGCCTACAGCGCCAACATGATCAACGGCTATGTATGGGCTGCTCTGGAGGAACTGCGGATCGCCCACAAGAGCCAGAAAAAGCTCAAGGCCAAGAAGGCGTAAGCGTTTTCTCAAAACGCCTATGCCAGCGCCCCTCCGAACATCATCTGTCCGGAGGGGTAATTTGTCTGTATGCCATTTGACCCGGACAACTGGGCACAGGACGAAAAGGTAAGCTCCCGGTCATGAAAGTGCACAGACGTTGCCGGGGCGCGTTGCACGTCGGGCTGGGAAAGAGGGCCTTCGCAGGAAGGAATAATGTAGCTGCTTCATTCCCTGCAATGGCGCTGCGGCTGAGGTCCCGTGGGCTGCACAGCTTGACAGGAGTGCAAACGTTACCTATAATAAAGCGAAATGATAAAATTACCCATAAAGAAAGGAAAGAATGACATGCGCAAGCTGGCGGCGTTCTGGCTGAAATTCCTCGTGTTTCTGTGCCTGCTGGCAATTGCGGTCAACGCAACGGGAACGCTGTTGAGCGGGGGAGATGATGTCACGCAGAGCGCATCCTCTCTTAAACACCTGCCAGCCGAAAGCGTGGATGTGCTCTGGCTGGGTACATCGCATATGAACTATAACATTATTCCGCAATATCTCTATGATCTGTGTGGTATAACCAGCGCCATGGCCACGGGAAACTCGGTGGATCTTGACGCCTCATACTGGATGCTGCGTCAGGCGCTGCTTACGCAGAGCCCGCGGGTGATTGTGCTGGACGTGTATCCTGCGGCAGCGCCGTATTGCTATTTCTATGTGCAGAATGTGCTGGCGCTGGAATACCGCGACGGCATGAGCGAGGGATCAAATCCTTACAACACGGCCACGGGCGTGGCGCGTTGGCTGCCGGTGGGAAGCCCCTTTAAGCCCGGGGCCATAGCCGAGGCCTATATGCGTTCCGGAGCAGGCGGAGAAGCCTATTTTGAACTGACGCGCATGCATAGCCGCTATGGGGAGCTGGCGCGTGACAATTTTGAATATTTGCGGGGAGACACACGCTCCATCAGAAATTTTGGCTATCTTTACGGCGGCCAGAGCATGGAAGGACAGGAGTATGCCGTGCAGGCCTATACGCAGGAGGCGGCCCTGCAGGCGAACGAAGTGGGCACCTATTGGGAATTTACGGACGAGCAGCTTCAGGCTGCGGAACTGCTGGATGCGTCTGTCAATGCCATCAGGTGTATTGTGGAGTATGCCAGCGACAAGGGAATTGAGATCGTGCTGTGCGCCGCACCCTATATGACCAACCGGGCCGAGGAAAAGCTGTTTGCCCAGGTGGGTGAGCTGGCAGACGAGCTCGGCGTCCCGTTTGTGGGGCTGGAGGAGTCGGGCATCGAAGGGCTGCAGTACATGCGCGATCTGGGCCATCTGAACGACAGGGGCGCCCGCCTGTACACGGAGTTCTGGAGTGATTACCTTGCCGATCATTATGATTTGCCCGACCGGCGTGAAAGTGCGGACAGCCGCTACACCCCATGGCGTGAGGGGACGGGACGTTACGATGTTCAGCGCGCCGCCATGTCCCTGATTGGCATGGAGACGGGGCTGACAGGATATTTGGAGGCTTTGGCCGCGCTGGACGGAGATTATCTGGTTCTGATTTCAGCCCAGGGCGATGTGTACGAAGGCTTCACCGAAAGCGACTGGCTGCTGATGACCGAGATGTTGGGCATGAACGGCGAGGCTGTGGAGGAGTGGTACTATACCGGCACAGGCACGCTTGATGGAGTGTGCTGTGGAGGAAGGATGCTTGCCAGCGCCTATGCACCGGAAGGCCGGACAAAAACGATTGCGTGGAATCTGCTGGGCCATGAGATAACGTTTGAGGATTCCAGATGGAGTGTGGATGGCAATTCGGCCGGAAGCACGAACACGGGCATGAACATCGCCGTTTATTCACTGCCGGATCATATGCTCATGGACTGCCGCACCTTTGATATGACCCAGATTGCCTGGGATGAGTAAGAAAGGGGAAAAGCTGCATGCTGTTTAACTCGGTGCCCTTTCTGATGTTTTTTCCGGCGGTGCTGCTGGTGCATTTTGTGCTGCCGCGCCGTGTCCGGTGGATATGGCTGCTGGTGGTTAGTTACTATTTTTACATGTGCTGGAATCCTGTCTATGCGCTCCTGATGCTCACCTCCACCGCCGTAACCTATCTCAGCGGTTTGCTCATTGCCCGTTGCCGTGTTCCGGAGGAAACACACGGAGCGGGAAGCGCACTGTGGCATCATCCCAGAATATGGGCAGCGCTGAGCCTGATCATCAACCTGGGTATTCTGTTTTGCTTCAAGTATTACCGCTTTGCGGCGGAAAACCTAACGGCGCTGCTGTCGAATATGGGGATCAGCTGGCAGCCGCCGGAGCTGGATGTGCTGCTGCCGGTGGGCATCAGTTTCTATACCTTTCAGGCCCTGAGCTACACGATGGATGTGTACCGGGGGCAGGTGGAGGTGGAGCGGAACTTTTTCCGCTATGCGCTCTTTGTGAGTTTCTTTCCGCAGCTGGTGGCGGGGCCCATTGAGCGAAGCCGCGACCTGTTGGGGCAGCTCAGACAGCCCAGGCCTTTCGATCCAGACGCCTTTAAAAACGGCGCCTTGATGATGCTGTGGGGATACTTTCAAAAGATGGTTGTGGCCGATCGGGCCGCACTGCTGGTCAATCAGGTATACGGCAACAGTCAGGCCTATGCAGGCTACAGCATTGCGGTAGCCACCGTCGCTTTCGCCCTGCAAATCTATTGTGATTTCGGGGGCTATTCATCCATCGCCCTGGGGGCGGCGCAGATGCTCGGCATAAACCTGACGCAGAACTTTCGCCAGCCCTATCTGGCTACCAGTGTGAGCGACTTCTGGCGGCGCTGGCATATCAGCCTGTCCACCTGGTTCCGGGACTATCTGTATATTCCCCTGGGCGGCAGCCGGGTGGGGCGTGTACGCCGGTATTTCAACGTGATGATTACCTTTTTGCTCAGCGGCCTGTGGCATGGCGCCAACTGGACGTATGTCATCTGGGGCGGCCTTAACGGCCTGTTTCAGATTGCGGGAAACGTGAAAAATACGCTGCTGTCCCGCCTGCCCGCCACACTGAAGGACGGCCGGCCCGTCGTGAACCGGGACTGCTTCAGCTACCGCCTGTTTCAGAGGCTGATGACCTTTGCGCTGATTTGCCTGACGTGGGTATTCTTCCGTGCCGAATCGCTGGAAGCGGCAATAATCGTGCTGCGGCAGATGTTTTCGGTTCACAATCCATGGATTTTCTTTGATGAAACGCTGTATACGCTGGGCCTTTCCCGGCTGGAATTGGGCCTGCTGGTGGCCTCGGCCGCGGTGGTGCTGGCAGTGGATGTGGCCCATGAGCATGGCGTGACGCTCAGAAAGCGTCTGGAACGGCAGAACCTGGCCTTTCGGTGGTTGGCCTATCTCGCGGCGATCCTCTGTATTCTTATCTTTGGCGTGTATGGCCCAGGCTTTGATGCGAGCCAGTTCATTTATTTCCAGTTTTAACGAAAACAGTCCCGGAGGAAGCGCGTTTCCTCCGGGACTGCTTTTTTTCCTTACAGCGCCAGCCGGTAGATGGCTTCGCAATCCGCTGCCTTCAGGGGCACGAACTGGCCCAGCGTGCCGCCTGCCAAGGCCACGGCGCGTTCGGCCATGCGGCCGAAGTCTGTATCGCCGATGCCGTTTTCCGTGAGCGTGGTCGTCAGCCCCAGGCTGCGATAGAACGCTTCCAGCCGGCGGATCCCCTCGGCGGCGTCCGCGGCATCATCGCCGCTGACCGGCACATCGAACACCCGCACGGCGAACTGCGCCAGCTTGGCCTCGCCGCCGTGGGCCAGCGCGTACTTCATCCACGCCGGGAACACGATGGCCAGCCCCGCGCCGTGGGCGATGTCGTAGAGTGCGCTGAGCTCGTGCTCCAGCTTGTGGCTGGCCCAGTCGCCCACGCGGCCGGTCTGGAACAACGTGTTGTGCGCAAGGCACCCAGCCCACATGATCTCGGCGCGCGCGTCGTAGTTTTCCGGCTCGTGCATGACGATGGGGGCATTGCCCACCACGGTCTTGAGCGCACCCTCGGTCATGCGGTCGATCAGCTCCACATGCGTGACGCGGGTGAAATAACGCTCCATCATGTGCGCCATGATGTCCACCACGCCGCAGGCCGTCTGGAAGGGCGGCAACGTATAGGTGAATTCGGGGTTGAGAATGGAGAACTTGGGGAAGTTCAGCGGCGTGTTGCGCCCGCGCTTGCACAGGTCCTCCTCGCGGGTGATGACGCTGGAATTGCTCATCTCGCTGCCTGCAGCAGGGATGGTCACCACCGTGCCAAGCGGAAGGACTTCCGTATTTTTGCCCTTGCCGTCAAACAGGTCCCATACGTCGCCGTCATAGCAGGCGCCGTTGGCGATGGCCTTGGCGGTATCGATGGCGCTGCCGCCACCGACCGCCAGCACCAGCTGAATGTCGTGCTCGTGGCACAGGCGGATACCTTCCCGCACCAGAGAAAGACGCGGATTGGGCTGAACGCCGCCCAGCTCCCATACCTGCGTGCCCGCCAGCTGCGCCATTACCTGGTCATATACGCCGGTGCGCTTGATGCTGCCGCCGCCGTAGACCAGCAACACCCGTTCGCCCCAATGAGCGACCTCGCTTTTCAGGTTGCTCAGCGCGCTTTTGCCAAAGTAGATCTTGGTGGGATTTTGAAACACAAAGTCAATCATAAAAGCCGGCTCCTTTACAAAATTGGTGAAACAACGGTGTGATACATTGTACCATGCCTGTGCGGGGTTTGCAAAGCCCTTATGGTTGACAGGCGGCCGCCGGCGGGCTATGATGAAATGGCGCGCGGCTCCGCGCCCCGCGCCCGCCTCCGGAGGCGGACGATACGCACATGGAGATAGCCGTCTATGCAGACCTTGCTTGCCAAAGCCCGCCCCTTTGTGGGCAGCCGCTCCTTCTACGCCGGCGCGCTGGGGGTGATGGCCCCTGTCGCGGTTCAGCAGCTGATCAACAACCTGTTCAACATGATCGATAACCTGATGGTGGGCAGCCTGGACGCCAGCGGCCTGGCCATGAGCGCCGTGACGGTGGCCAACCGCCCCTACACCATCTTTTTCGGCGTGTTCTTTGGCATGACGGGCGCGGCAGGGCTGCTCATCAGCCAGTACTACGGCGCGCGCGATGTCAAGACCTGCCGCGCTCTGTTTGCCCTGCAGCTGGTAATCGGGCTGGCTGCTTCGCTGTGCGTGGGGCTGTGGCTGGCGCTGTGGCCCGAAAGCGTGATGCGCATCTTTGTCAATGATCCGCGCACCATCTCGCTGGGCATGGAGTACCTCAGCATCATCTGGCTAAGCTATCTGCCCCTGGCGGTGAGCAATGTATGCATCTTCTCCCTTCGTTCCATCGGTGAAAACCGCATGAGCATGCTGGTCAGCCTGGCCGCCATGGGGGTCAACGCGCTTTGCAACTACGCGCTCATCTTTGGTCGATTGGGCATGCCGGCCCTGGGCGTGCGCGGCGCGGCGCTGGGTACGCTCATCGCCCGGACCGTGGAGATGCTGTTCTATCTGCGCATGCTCCTTGGCGGGCGCTCCCTGTTCACGCTGGACCTCCGAGCCGCCTTCCGCCTGCCGCGCACGGTGGTGCGTGCATTTGCCGTTAAGGCCGTGCCGCTGATTCTCAACGAAATCCTGTGGAACGTGGGCATGAACGTCTACTTCTGGAGCTATGCGCGCCTGGACGAAACCGCCCTGCCTGCCGTGACCATCGGCGAGCAGATCTCCACCATCGCGGCGGTGCTGGCCATGGGAACGTCCTCGGCGGTCTCGGTGCTCATCGGGGCCGAACTCGGCGCGGGACGGCTTTCGCAGGCAAAGGCCAACTGCAAAAAACTCCTCACGCTGGTGGTGGCCATCGGATTGGTGTGCGTGGCGCTATGCCTGGGACTGGGCGTGATCCTGCCCAACGCCTTTGGGGTAGAGCCCCGGCTGCGCGATCTTGCTGCGCGCATAGCGACCGTGATGGGGGTGTTTTCACCGTTCAACTTCCTCTATGGGTTCTGCTTCTACTGCATGCGCGCAGGGGGTGATACGCGCAGCGCCATGCTGCTGGACAGCGGCTATATGTGGCTGGTGCCCGTGCCGGCAAGCCTGCTGATGGCGCTGCTGCTGCCGGGACGCATCGACATCGCCGCGGCGGTGCTGGTGGTGCAGGTGCTGATGAACCTGAAAGTCATCCCGGCCCTGTGGGTGCTCAAAAGGGGAAAGTGGGTGCGTAATATCACCGTGGAGGGCTCACAGGTGTAAAAAGGGAGCCTGGCTTGTGCATTTCCCTGCTTTGGTGGTATAATAAACTGTTGTGGTATGGCCTGCATGCCTGACCCGCACGGAAGGAGGGACCCGCCTATGCACAGCCAACGGATGGGTGCGCTTATATGCCTGCTGCTTTCGATGCTGATTGCGCTGTGCCCTGCGGCGCTCCCGCTCCATGCTGTCGCCGAAGAGGAAAACGTCATCTACTATATCGAACCGGAGCTCCCCAGCGATGTGGAGCCCTACGATCCGGAGCATCCGGAGGATCTTTACGAGGACCAGCTCTACGCCAAGTCGGCCATCCTCATCGAAGCATCCTCCGGCGAGGTGATTTTTGAAAAGAATGCGGACGCCACCATGTATCCCGCTTCTACCACCAAGATCATGACCGTGCTTTTGGGCATCATGATGGGTGATATGAACCAGACCGTCTACCTGTCGCAGACCGCTGCCGACATCGGCGACGACAGCTCGGACATGGGCCTGGACGTGGGGGAGAGCATCAATTTCAAGGACCTGCTCTACGGCACCATGGTGCGCTCCGCCAACGAGGGCGCCAACCTCATCGCCGAAACGCTCTACGGCAGCGTGCCGGCCTTTGCCGAAGTCATGAACGAGGCCGCCGCCATGTACGGCTGCACCGGCACGCATTTTGCCAACGCCAATGGCCTGCACGACCCCAACCACTATACCACCGCGCGCGATATGGCCAAGATCGCCCAGGCCGCCATGCAGAACGAGACCTTCCGCGACATCGCCAAAACCTATACCTATCACCTGCCGGCCAGCAATCTGCACAGCGCGCGCGTGCTCACCTCCAGTTCCCGTGCATTTTTCAACCCCAGCCTGGAGGAAAACGACGCCTACTACCCCTATGCCATCGGCATCAAGACCGGCTTTACCAACGCGGCAGGCCACTGCTTTGTAGGCGCGGCCGAGCGGGACGGGGTGGAGCTGATCTCCGTGGTGTTCTACACCACGGCGGACGGCCGCTGGACCGATACGGTCAAGCTGATGGAATACGGCTTTTCCCAGTTCGTGAGCATGACGCCCGCGGAGCTGTATGCCGAAAATCCCATCATGGTGGAAACCTCCGGCTTCTCCCTGGACGATGAGGGCTATGGCCGGCTGGAGCTCAATGTGCAGGCCCGCAGCGGGTCGCGCGAGGTGAGCATCGTGGCCACCAAAGCCGAGATGGAAAGCATGGCCAGAAACCTCCGGCAGACCGTGCTGATCGAGTACACGCGCGATTTTGCCGCCCCCATTCAGGCGGGTGAGGTCATGGGCACCATGACCTATTACCCCACCGACGGCGGCAGCCCCGTCACCTATGACCTGGTGGCCTCGCGTACCATCGCGCGCCGTGAAAACGCGCCTCTTTCGCTGGAGGAGATCGTGGAGCAGGTCTACGCCGATCCCAACCCTTTCCCGCCGCTGTCGGCGGAGCTGGTGGTCATGATCTTTTTGCCGGTAGGCGGCGTGTTTGTGGCCATTCGGATTTTGATGCGCGTGTTCCGCCGCACGGGCCGGCACCGCAAGGGACGCGTGCCCAGGCCGCGCAACCGCTTCTATCGCTGACAAGCACGCATACGAAAGGAGGCGGGGCCGTGGTTGCGCAGGTGATTGTGGATGTGGTGCACACAAACGTGGCCCGCCCCTTTTCCTACCTGGTGCCGGAGGGCGCGGAGGTATCGGTGGGCGCGCGGGTGAGCGTGCCGCTGGGGCGGCGGCGGGTGGACGGCATCGTTGTGGAGCTGCTGGATAATCCCCCCGACGGCTTGCCGCCCGAAAAGCTGCGCCCCATCGGCGCCATGCTGGACGACTGTCCGGCGCTGCTTCCGCCCTTGCTGGACCTGGCGCGCGAGCTGTCCGCGCAGGCGCATTGCCCTCTGGCCGAGACGCTGCGCCTGATGCTGCCCGCAGCCATGCGCACCGGCCGCGTGAAGCGCAAAAAGGAGCTCTATGCCCGCCTTGCCGACGGCGTGGACGGCGAAACTGCCGCGCAGGCCCAGCGCCGGGCACCAAAGCGGGCTACGCTGCTTCGGCTGCTGGCTGGCGGCGAGCTGCGCGCCGTTAAGGAGCTTGAGCCGCTTGTCAACCAGCCGCGCGAGGCCCTGCATGCGCTGGAAAAGGCGGGGCTGGTGGTTTTGGAGGAGCGCGAGGTGTTCCGTGCGCCCGAAGGCGAGGCGGATGCGGCGCATACGCAGCCCCCGGAATGGACGCCGGACCAGCGCGAGGCGTTGGATACCATGCTCCCGGCCCTCCGGCGGGGCGAGGGCGCGTTTCTTCTGCACGGCGTTACCGGCAGCGGCAAGACCGAGGTATACCTGGCCATGGTGGCCGAGACGCTCAAGGCGGGCAAGGGCGCGATCATCCTCGTGCCGGAAATCGCCCTTACGCCTCAGATGGTGCGCTGGTTCCGCGCGCGCTTCGGGCCGGAAACGGCGGTTTTGCACAGCCGCCTCACCGACGGCCAGCGCTGCGACGAATGGCGGCGCATCCGCCTGGGCTACGCGCGGGTGGTGGTGGGCGCGCGCAGCGCGGTCTTTGCTCCCGTCGAAAACCTGGGTCTCATCGTGATCGACGAGGAGCACGAGCAAACCTACCTCAGCGACAGGCATCCCCGCTACGACGCGCGCCGTGTGGCCATGAGCCGCTGCACCCGCGAGGGGGCCACGCTGGTGCTCAGCAGCGCCACGCCCAGCATCCTGTCCTTCGCCATGGCCCGCCGGGGCGACTACACGCTGGTGGAGATGCCCCGCCGCGTGCGAGGGCTGCCTTTGCCGGATGTCACCGTGGTGGACATGCGGCGCGAACTGGAGGCTGGAAACCGCTCCATCTTCAGCCAGCTGCTGATCGAGCGGCTGGGCGAATGCCTGCGGGCGGGGCGGCAGGCCATGCTGTTTCTCAACCGGCGCGGGTACAACACCTTCGTCAGCTGCCGCAGCTGCGGATACGTGGTCAAGTGCGAGCGCTGCGACCTGAGCATGACGCTCCATCGCGAGCCGGGCGGTGAGGAACCCGGAAAGCTTCGGTGCCACATGTGCGGTGCGGAGCGCACCCCGCCGGAAACCTGCCCCGAATGCGGCAGCCGCTACATTCGCTACTTCGGCAGCGGCACCCAGCGCGTGGAGGAGGAGGTTCACCGCCTGTTTCCCGGGGTGGGGACCGTGCGCATGGATATCGACACCACCCGCGGCCGCGACGCGCACGCAAAGCTGCTCGACCGATTCGGCCGGGGCGAGGCGCAGGTGCTCATCGGTACGCAGATGATCGCCAAGGGACTGGACTTTCCGCGCGTGACGCTGGTGGGCGTGGTTGCCGCCGACATGACGCTCAACCTGCCGGATTACCGCGCGCCGGAGCGCACGTTTCAGCTCATCACCCAGGTAGCGGGCCGGGCGGGCCGCGCGGGGCTTCCCGGCGAGGTGATCGTGCAGACCTATAAGCCGGAGGACCCCTGTATCCAGGCCGCCGCGGCGCAGGATTACCGAACGTTTTTCGAGCAGGAGTTCAGCCGCCGCCGCGCGGGATTGTACCCCCCCTTTACGCTGCTTGCGCGCCTGCTGGTGGAAAGCCCCGACGAGGAGGCGGCCCACCAGACCGCCGAGCGCCTCTACGACGTGGTGCGTACCTATCTACTGTCGCACCCCGTCCAGAAAAAGCGCACGCTCATGCTGCGTGCCGATGAGGCCCCGGTCAAGCGCATCCGCGGCCAATACCGCTACCATGTGCTGATGAAGCTGTTCGATCACCCGGACGCGTCGCCCCTGCTGGCCCTTCTGGCCGAGCTGGCGGGCGTACAGGACGGCGCGTGCACCATTTACTGTGAAGTCAACCCCGCTACCATGATGTAGGGGAACAAGGAGTTTGGTCTGAAATGGCAACCAGAAAGATTGTGGAAATCGGAGACGAGAAGCTGCGCAAGCATGCCAAAAAGGTAGAGAAATTCGACCTGCGCCTGCGTATTCTGCTCAAGGATATGGCAGACACCATGTACAAGGCCGACGGCGTGGGCCTGGCTGCGCCGCAGGTGGGCATTCTCAAGCGGGCGGTCGTGGTGGACGTGGGGGAGGGGCTGATCGAGCTGGTCAATCCCGAAATCGTATCCGCCGAGGGCGAGCAGAGCGGCCCCGAAGGGTGCCTGAGCGTGCCCGGCCGCTCCGGCATCGTGGTGCGTCCGGAGCGCGTGACCGTCCGCGCCCAGAACGCGCATGGCGAACCCATCGAGGTGACGGGCGAGGGCTTCCTCGCGCGCGCCTTCTGCCATGAGATCGACCATCTGGACGGCATCCTGTATGTAGACAAAATGGTGCGCGAAATCTTCCCCGACGAAGAGGAGGAGGACGGCGAAGCGGAGACGGATGGGGAGGAGGAAGGCGAGTGAAGGTTGTTTTTATGGGCACGCCGGACTTTTCCGTGCCTACGCTTCAGGCGCTGGTGGACGCGGGCTACGAGGTGGCAGGAGCCTTCACCCAGCCGGACCGGCCAAAGGGGCGCGGCGGCAAGGTGCAGATGAGCCCCGTCAAGGAGCTGGCCCTGCGCCTGGGCATCCCCGTGTTTCAGCCGCTGAAAATCCGCGCGGACGGGCTGGAGCCTTTGCGCGCCCTCGCGCCGGACGTGTGCGTGACCGCTGCCTTCGGGCAGATTCTCTCCCAGGAGGTGCTGGACGTGCCGCGGCTGGGCACGGTGAACGTGCACGCTTCCCTCCTGCCCCGGCACCGGGGCGCGGCCCCCGTTCAGTGGGCCCTTTTGAGCGGCGACGCCGTGACCGGCGTGACCACCATGTTCACCGACCGGGGCATCGACACGGGCGATATGCTGTTGCGCGCCGAAACGCCCATTTTGCCTGACGATACCGCGGGAACCCTTACCGACCGGCTTGCGAAGATGGGGGCGGAGTTGCTCATCGAGACGCTGCGCCGGCTGGAAGCGGGTGATTGCCCCCGCGAAAAGCAGGACGAGACCCTTGCCACCTATGATCCCAAGGTGGATAAGGAGATGGGCCGCCTGGATTTCACACAGACCACGCGGGAATGCGTGAACCGCGTGCGCGCCATGTCGCCGTGGCCGTGCGCCTTTGCGCCGCTGGCGGAGGGCGCGCTCAAGGTATGGAACGCCGCCGCGTTTGAGGGGGCTTCGGGCGTGCCGGGCACGGTGCTCCGGGCGAGCAAACGCGACGGACTGGTGGTGGCCACCGGTGATGGGGCGCTCTCGCTGCTGGAGGTGCAGGCGCCCAACGCCCGCCGCATGGACGCGAAGGCCTTTCTGCTGGGACATCCCATCCCCGAAGGAACGATGCTTGACGAGGTGCGTTTATGAGTGAAGAGCGCAGAGCGAAGGACCGCAGGCCAGGCGAACGCCGGACCGCGCCGCGCGCGTCCCGGCCCGGTTCCCGAGCTTCGTATGCCGCGCATGCGGCCGAAGGCGTGCGCCCGACCCGGCATGAGGGTGAGGAGAAACGCCCGGAGCGCAGGCCCGGCGGAGACGCTGCAGGTGGCCCCGGAGGGAAACCCCGCGCAGACCGTCCGCAGAGCGCCCGCTTTGCGGGAACACGCCGCCCGGCAGCTGTGTCTGGCGCGCAGGCCCGTTCCCAGAACGCCCGCCCATCGGGCGCGTCCCATGCGCTGCACGCGCAGGCTCACTCCGGCCATGGCCTAGCGCCCCGCAGCCCCCGGCCCCGCACGGCCCAAAGCGGTCTGAATGCCCGCCGCCTGGCGCTGGACGTGCTCACCGACGTGCGCGAGAAGGGCGCCTACGCCTCGCTGGCTTTGGGCGAGCGGCTGCGTGCGGCGCATCTGTCGCCGGAGGACCGCCGCCTGGCTACGGGCCTGGTCTATGGCACGCTGGAAAACCAGCTGCAAATCGATTATGCGCTGGATCGCCTGATGGACCATCCCACCCGTGAACCCGTTCAGCGAGACATTCTGCGCATGGGTGCGTATCAGATTCTGTTTCTGGACCGCGTGCCCGACAGCGCCGCGGTGGACGAGGCGGTGAAGCTCACCCGCGCCATGGGCATGGAGGCGGCCTGCGGCTTTATCAATGCGGTGCTGCGCAATCTTTCGCGCGGCAAGGACGAAATCGCATGGCCCGACCGGGAGGCCGATCCCGTGGCCTACCTCAGCGTGATGGGCAGCATGCCCCGTTGGCTGGTGGACAAGCTGGTGGCGGCTTACGGCCCGGAGGAGGCAGGGCGAGTGATCCTCTACCGCGAAGAGGAGCACCCCGTATGCGTCAGGCCCAATTTCACACGTCTGTCCGACGCCGGGTTTGAAGCCCTGCTGCATGAGAAGGGCTGGCGCGCCGAGCGCGGCCTTGCACCGCATGCGTGGCTGATCTATGGCGCAGGCGACCTGGCTGCCGACGCGGATTACCGCGCCGGACGCTTCTCCATTCAGGGACAGAGCAGCATGCTGGCGGCGGAGGCGCTGGAGGCGCGGCCCGGCATGAAGGTGCTGGACGCGTGCGCCGCGCCGGGCGGGAAATCCGCCTACCTGTGTGAGCAGATGCAGCTGACAGGGCGCGTTTATGCCTGGGAACTGCATGAAAAGCGCGCGCAGCTGCTGGAAGGCGTGCGCAGGCGGCTGGGGCTGGATAACCTGCGCATCTCCGTGCGTGATGCGCTGGACTTCCGGCCCGACCTGGAGGGTGCGCTGGACGGCGTTTTGCTGGATGCGCCCTGCGCGGGGCTGGGCGTTCTGAGCCAGAAGCCGGACATCAAGCTGCGCTTGAAGCAGGAGGACATCCCCGCCATCGTGGATACGCAGGGGCGGCTTATCGATACGGTCTGCCGCTACGTGCGCCCCGGCGGCGCGCTGGTGTACAGCACCTGCTCGCTCCTGCCGGAGGAAAACGCGGACCGCGTTCGGGCCTTTCTGCAAGCGCATCCGAACTTTACGCTGGAACCCCTGCCCACAAGCTTCCCGGAGGAGCTGCGCGCCCGGCAGACGCCCTGCGGCCTGCAGCTGCTGGGCTGCCGGGACGGCGTGGAGGGCTTCTTCATCGCCCGGATGCGGAGGGTACGGTGATGGACGACAAGCGCGTGCTGCTCGACCTGACGCCCGACGAGTTGGGGGATTTTCTCAAATCCCTGGGGCAGCCTGCCTTCCGCGCCGGTCAGGTGTTTACCTGGCTGCACCGGGGCGTGGCCTTTGCGGACATGGGCAACCTGCCCGCCACCCTGCGGGCGCAGCTTAACGAAACCTGCGTAGATTTGCCCATGGCCATTCAGGAGGTGCATCCCTCCAAGCGTGACGATACGGTCAAATTTCTTTTTGCCTGCCGGGACGCCAATGTCATCGAAGGCGTGCTCATGCGCTACCGCTACGGCTATTCGCTGTGCATCTCCACCCAGGTGGGATGCAAGATGGGCTGCGCCTTCTGCGCAAGCACGCTGGAGGGCTGCGTCAGGAGCCTGTCAGCGGGTGAGATGCTCTCCGAGGTGCTTCTGGCCAACCGCTTTCTGGGCGAAAGGGGCAAGGTGGGGCACGTGGTGCTCATGGGCAGCGGCGAGCCCCTAGATAATTACGATCAGGTGGTGCGATTCCTGCGCCTGCTCAACGCGCCCCAGGGGCTGAACATCAGCCTCAGGAACGTGTCCCTCTCCACCTGCGGGCTGGTGGAGGGCATCCGGCGCCTGGAGGGGGAGCATTTGCCCGTTACACTGAGCATCTCCCTGCACGCCCCGAACGACGAGATCCGCCGGCAGATCATGCCCGTGGCCCGCACCTATCCTATCGCCCAGCTGATGGAGGCCGTGCGTGCCTATGTGGCCGGCACGGGGAGGCGCGTGGTGTTCGAGTATGCGCTCATTGACGGCCTCAACAGCCGCCCTGCCCATGCGCGTGAGCTGGCCCGGCTGCTGCGCGGCCTGCAATGCCATGTCAACCTGATCCCTCTCAACCATGTGGACGAGCGCAGGCTGCGTCCTGCCACGCCCGACGCGGTGCGTGCCTTCCAGCAGACGCTGGAGGCCGAGCATATCTCCGCCACCGTGCGCCGCGAAATGGGCGCGGATATCGGCGGCGCGTGCGGCCAGCTGCGCCGCAGCCGCCTGCGGGCACAAGCCTGAATTTTTTCATTTCCCCAGCGGGAAGGAGCGAATAGCGATGCGCGTATGTCAGCGTACCCATCAGGGCCGGGTGCGGTCCAGCAATCAGGACTGCCTCCTTGTGGATGGCCGCGTCTACGGGGTGGCCGACGGCATGGGCGGCCATCAGGGTGGCGAAACCGCCAGCCGCGTGGCCGTGCAGGTGCTCAAAAACGCGCTGCGCGGCAAGCTGCCTGACCGGCGCGCCCTGGAAGTCGGCATGGAGGCGGCCAACCGCCGTGTGTATGACATGGCGCGGCATGACAGCAGCCTGAGCGGCATGGGCACCACCGTTACGCTGCTGTGGGAGGACGGAAAACGCGTGCTGGTGGGCCATGTGGGCGACAGCCGCGCCTATCGCCTGCGCGGGGGCGAGCTTAAGCAGATCACGCAGGACCACAGCATCGTGGCCGAGCTTCTGCGCAACAATGTGATCACCGCCGAAATGGCGCGCAACCACCCCTACCGCAACGTCATCACCCGCGCCGTGGGCGTGGACCCTGTTGTGACCCCTGACGTGATCGACGAGGACAAGCAGCCCGACGACGTATGGCTGGTGTGCTCCGACGGGCTGTACAACATGGTGTCCGACGATGTGATCCGCGATACCCTCGCCGGCAGCGAAACCGACGAACAGGCCGCTGACAGCCTGCTTTCGCTGGCGCTTGAAAACGGGGGCTCCGATAACATCACCTTTGTCATCTGCCGCGTCACGGAGGTGGACGGGCAATGATGAAGGGAATGGTCTTTGCCGAAAGGTACAAGCTGGAGGATTTCATCGGTCAGGGCGGTATGTCCCTGGTGTACCGCGCGGTGGATATCCGCACGGGCCACAGCGTGGCGGTCAAAATTCTCAAAAGCGAATACAACAGCGACAAGGAGTTTCTCGAACGCTTTCAGCGCGAGGCCCAGGCCGCCAGCCTCATGTCGCACCACAACCTGGTCAACCTCCTGGATGTGGGCGTGGAGGGGGAATACCGCTACCTGGTGCTGGAATACGTCAACGGCAACACCTTAAAGGATATCATCCGCCAGAAGGGCCGCCTGAACTATCAGACCGCAATCCAGATCACCATCCGCATTCTCAGCGCCCTTCAGCATGCGCATGACAACGGTATCATTCACCGAGATATCAAGCCCCAGAATGTGCTCATCCACGCTGACGGCCATGTGAAGGTTTCGGATTTCGGCATTGCGCGCATGACCAATGCCTTCACCATCAGCAAGGGCGATACGGTGGTGGGATCGGTGCATTATTCCTCGCCCGAACAGGCCACCGGCAGCGTGGTGGAAGCCACCAGCGATATCTATTCCACCGGCGTGGTCTTGTACGAAATGCTCACCGGCCGCGTGCCCTTCGTGGGGGACACGCCGGTGGCCGTGGCCATGCAGCATGTACAGGACCCGCCCCCGCCCATCACCGATTTTGCGCCTGAAACGCCGCCCGCCGTGGTGGCGGTGGTGATGAAGGCGCTGGAAAAGAATCCGAAAAACCGTTTTCAGAGCGCCCGTGAAATGGCGGACGCCCTCATGAAGGCCAAGGACGGCAAGCTTGATCCCGCCTCGGTTGTGTTGGAGTCCTCCGGCCCCCGTCCGGCAGTCAAGCCCGCGCAGCAATCCGCACGCATGCGCGAGCTCAGCCCTCGCGGCGCGCAGGGCACGGCTCGGCGTGCGCCCGTGCGCAGGCGGCGCAGCCGCCGGCGCATTGCAGAGCTGGTGCTGTCCGGCCTGGCGGCGGCAGGCGTGCTGGCGGCGCTGGCCTTCGGCGTGGTGCAGGTGTATACCCGCGTCAGCCGCAGCGCCATCGCGCCCGATGTGGTGGGCCTCAGCGTGGGCGATGCGCAGACCCTGGCCCGCCGCGAGGGCCTGAACTGGCAGCAGACCGACATCAATCACGATACCATCCCCGCGGGTACTGTCATTTCACAGATTCCCGAACCCGACACCCCCATGGAAAAGGGCGACAGCCTGCTCGTAGCGGTCAGCCTGGGCCCCGTGAGCACCGCCATGCCGGACCTGAACGGCATGAATTACGAGGACGCCACTGCGCGGCTGAAGGACCGCGGGTTTGGAAACATCGTGCTGATCAAAACGGTCTCCTCCTCTCCGGTGGGCACCGTGCTGGGACAAAGCCCCAAGGCGGGCGAAAGTTTCATTTCCGGTCAGAGCGTGGAACTGACCATCTCCGGCGGCAGCACCATGGTGCCGGACCTTGCGGGCCGGTCCCACGAAGAAGCGGCTGCGCTGCTCAAGGAAAGCAGCCTCACGGAAGGTACCCCCGTGTACGTGGAGGTGACGGATGTTTCCCAGGTGGGACAGGTGCTGGCCCAGATGCCGGCAGTGGGCACCATGGCCGTTCTGGACGCGTCCGTGACCTTGACCGTGGGTATCGAAAGCGAGCCCTATCAGGGGGAGGTCAGTCTAGATGTGCCGCAGGCGGATCATGACCGCGTCCTGCGCGTGACCCTGGAACTGGACGGTGAGGAACGCGTGGAATACGAGGGCACCGTTGATGCAGCCGGCGGCAACGTGCTGATTCCGCTCAGCGCCACCGTGGAGGGCGAGGCGCCCTGCCGTATATACCTGGACGGCGAATTGTATCTGGAACAGACGGTGACCCTGAGATGAGGGGGAGGGAAGACGGCTTGCAAAGCGCCGAGGGCGTGATCGTCAAGGGTGTGGGCGGCCTGTATTACGCCCGTGGAGAGGACGGGGGCACGCATGTGCTGCGCGCCCGCGGCATCTTCCGCCGCCGGCATATAACCCCCATGGTGGGGGACCGCGTGCGCTTTACGCCCGGTCAGGGCGAGGAGCACGGCTGGGTGGAGGAGATTCTGCCCCGGGAAAGCCAGCTGGTGCGCCCGCCGGTGGCGAATGTGCGCTATCTGGTGATCGTGCTGGCCCCGGCCCCGGCGCCGGACTACCTGCTGATCGACACGCTGATCGCCATGGCGCTGCGGCAGGGCATCCGGCCCGCGCTGGTAGTGAACAAATGTGATCTGGATGGCGGAACCTATGAAGCCGTGCGGAGCGATTACGCCGGACTGGGCGCGCCTCTGCTGGCTGTGAGCGCGCTGTCCGGCCAGGGGATGGACGGCCTGCGGTCCCTGCTTGCATCGGGCGTTTGCTGCCTGGCGGGGCAGAGCGGCGTGGGCAAGAGCACGCTGCTCTGCGCTGCCACGGGTCTCAGGCTGCAGACCGGCGAAATCAGCCAGAAGATCCACCGGGGCAGGCACACCACCCGCCATGCGGAGCTGCTATTCAGCGGGGAGTACCGGGTGCTGGACACGCCGGGATTCAGCCTGCTGGAATTGTGGGATGGGCTGGAGCCCATCCGGCTGAAGGAGTATTATCCCGAATTCGCTCCCTATGAAGGGCAATGCCGCTTCTCGCCCTGCTATCACCTCAGCGAGCCCGGCTGCGCGGTGCTTAAGGCTGCGCGCGCGGGAGAGATCAGCCAGGCGCGGCTGGAGCGCTATCATCTGCTGTTGAAAAAGGCACAGGAAGCATGGAGAAATCGCTATGATTAAATTAACCCCCTCGATTCTGGCGGCGGACCCCCTCCGGTTGGGGCAGGCCGCACGCATGGCCCAGGACGCGGGCTGTGACGAATTGCACTTTGACGTAATGGACGGGCATTTCGTGCCCAACCTCACCTTCGGGCCCCACATTCTCAAGGCCATGAAGCAGGAGTTTCCCCAGATCGTCTACGATGTGCATCTCATGCTGGACAATCCGGCGGAGTTTGTGGATCCCTTCATAGACGCAGGAGCGGATATCCTGACCGTGCATGCCGAAGCCGATGGCTTTGTCCGCGCCCTGGACCGCATCCGTGAACGCGGGGTGCGGGCGGGCGCCTCGGTGCGCCCGGCCACGCCCGTTGAATGCCTGCGGGATGCGCTTTCCCGGCTGGACCGCGTGCTGCTGATGACGGTGGAACCCGGATTTGGCGGGCAAAAGCTCATTCCGGAGGTGCTGGACAAGGCGGCGCAGTTGCGCGCCCTGGGATTTGCGGGCGAGATTGAGGCCGACGGCGGCATCACGGAAAGCAACGCGGCCCTGCTTAAGGAAGCGGGGATCGGTGTGCTGGTGATGGGCACGGGATTTTTCCGCGCAAAGGACCCGGACGAAGTGGTGCGCCGGGTGCATGCGCTCTAAGCCCGGCCGGGCATGCTAACCGTGGGAGCAATCCGCTCCCGGTAAGGAGGCATGCCCATGAAGCGGACCAGACCTGCTACGCGGCTTTTCACGCCGCCCCCCAAGCGCAGGCGCATGGCGCGCGCACCTGTGCGGCACTGAGCGCGCTCTGAGAATTCACGCATAAGAAAGGAACCGCATGCATTTTGACGATTTGAACCTGATTCCTCCCCTGCTGTCCGCTGTGCGCGACATGGGCTACGACCAGCCCACACCCATCCAGCGCGAGACCATCCCGCCCGTCCTGGCGGGGCGCGACGTGCTGGGCTGCGCCCAGACGGGCACCGGCAAGACCGCCGCGTTCGCCCTGCCCATCTTGCAGCGCCTGAGCCAGGAGCGCAAGCAGCACGCGGGCCGGCGTACCATCCGCGCCCTGATTCTTACCCCTACGCGCGAACTGGCGCTGCAGATCTTTGAAAACTTTGAAAGCTACGGGAAGAACCTGCCGCTCACCTCCTGCGTCATTTTCGGCGGCGTGGGGCAGCAGCCGCAGGTGGAAGCCCTCTCTCGTGGGGTGGACATTCTGGTGGCCACTCCCGGCCGGCTCAACGACCTGATCGGTCAGGGACATATTACCCTGGAGCATATTGAAATCTTCGTCTTGGACGAGGCCGACCGCATGCTGGACATGGGCTTCATTCACGATGTGCGCAAGGTTATCGCGCTGCTGCCCCGCAAGCGGCAGACGCTGCTGTTTTCCGCTACGATGCCCGCCGAGGTGGAGAAGCTGGCCCTGAGCATCCTTACGGATCCCGCCAGCGTAAAGGTGGACCCTGTGTCCAGCACGGTGGACCGCATCGAGCAGCGCCTTTATCTGGTGGACAAAGCCAATAAAAAGCTGCTGCTGGCCAAATTGCTCAAGGAGCCGGAGGTGGAGAGCGCGTTGGTGTTCACCCGTACCAAGCACGGCGCTGACCGCGTGGTGCGCGAGCTTGCGCGAGCGGGCATCCCTGCCCGGGCCATCCATGGCGACAAGAGCCAAAATGCCCGCCAGCAGGCCCTGTCGGACTTCAAGAGCGGCAAATCCCGCGTGCTGGTGGCTACGGATATCGCCGCTCGCGGCATCGACATCGCAGGCCTGTCGCATGTGTTCAACTACGACCTGCCCAATGAGCCGGAGGCTTATGTACACCGCATCGGACGCACGGGCCGTGCGGGCCTGGATGGAAAGGCCATCAGCTTTTGCTGCATTGATGAGATGAAGGAACTCCAGCAGATCGAAAAGCTGCTGGGGCGCAAGCTGGAGCGAGCAGAAAGCGAGTGGCCCATGCAGGTATTCACCGAAACGGTCAAACAGCCGCGTCCGCCCCGGCCTTCCCGTCAGGAGCGGCAGAATCCGGCTCCGACGCCGCCCGCAAAGCCGCCGGCGCAGGAGGCTGCGCGGCAGGCGGCACGCACGGTGGCCCCGCGCGGCGAAACGGCACCATCCCGCCCAACGCGGGAAAAGGCACGCCCCGCAGCGCACGCCGGGAACGAGCCTTCCCGCACCACGCACAGTAAGGCGCCGGACGCGCCACGCCAAAAGACACGCGGGGATGCGCATGGCGCCAATGAACCGGTCCGCATGAGCGCTACGCCGCTGGAGCGGCCCACGCACGCCCTGCCATCCCGCGCGGACGTTCCTCAGCCGCCGCAGGAGTCCGCCGCGCCGCGCGTCACATTCCATCAGGACCACCTTGCCTACGAGGAACTCATCCGCCGCCAGCGGCCCCAGCGCCGCCGCATCCTCTCCACCGGCAACGACCGCCGGTGATTTCCCTCCCGCTACGCAAAAGGAGACGCATATCATGCCAAAGCAGATGACCGCCGAACAAAAGTTGACCTACATGACCGAAACGCCTCTCCCCCGGCTGGTGCTCTCGCTTTCCGTTCCTACGATTGTCAGCATGCTCATTACGTCGTTTTATAACATGGCCGACACCTACTTTGTGGGCCTGATCGGCTCGGCCAGCGCGTCGGGCGCCGTGGGCGTGGCCTTCCCGCTGATGGCCATCATGCAGGCGGTGGGCTTCATGTTTGGGCATGGCTCGGGCAACCATATGGCGCGTGTGCTGGGTGCGGGAGACGCGGCAGACGCGCGCAAGATGGCCGCGACAGGATTCTTCAGCGCGTTCTTTGTGGGTCTGGCCATTATGACCATTGGCCTTCTGGCGGCAGAACCCCTGGCCTATGCCCTGGGATCTACCCCTACCATCGCGCCCTATGCCATGGAGTATCTGGGCTATCTCATGCCCGGCGCGCCGTTTCTGATCGCCAGCCTGGTGCTCAACAATCAGCTGCGCTTCCAGGGCAGCGCCTTTTATGCGATGATCGGCATCACCTCCGGGGCGGTGCTTAATATCATCCTGGACCCGCTGTTCATCTTTACCTTCGGCATGGGGGTGGCAGGAGCCGCGCTGGCCACCAGCCTCAGCCAGGTGGTCAGCTTCTTTCTGCTGCTGAACGGCACTCGCCTGGGCGGCAACATTCGCATCCACTGGCGGGATTACACGCCTACGCTGGCCAATTTCCGCGAAATTCTGCGCGGCGGTGTGCCCTCCCTGGCGCGGCAGAGCCTCAACAGCCTGGCCACCGTGTGCCTCAACCTGGCCTCCGGTGGCTATGGAGACGCGGCCATTGCGGCTATGAGCATCGTTACCCGCGTGATGATGATGACGGTGAGCGCCATCATTGGCTTTGGACAGGGCTTCCAGCCCATCTGCGGATTCAATTATGGGGCAGGCCTGTATGAGCGGGTCCGTCGGGCGTTCTGGTTCTGCGTCAGGCTCTGCTTCTGCGTGCTGGTGCTGGTAAGCGCCGCGGCCATCGCACTGGCGCCGCAGATCATCAGCCTGTTTCTGGCAGCCGACCCGCAGGTACAGGAAATCGGTACGCTGGCGCTGCGTCTGCAATGCGCCCTCATCCCCCTGTTTGCCTTTACCTGCCTGTCCAACATGATGCTGCAGACAATGGGCATCGCGGGGCGCGCCACGGTGCTGGCCATGGCCAGACAAGGCCTGTTCTTTATTCCGGCGGTATGGGTGCTGGAGCATGCCTTTGGCCTCCTGGGCGTGCAGCTGGCACAGCCAGTGGCCGATGTGCTTTCCTTCCTGCTGGCCATTCCGCTGACGCTGCCGGTTTTGCGCAGGCTGCGCGAGAGCGAGGCTGCAAAAAAAGTTTCAAAGACGTGAACGCTTTACCATCTTTCTCCGTCTTATCTGCGGAGGCATTGTCAGCGATGCCGCGCGCATGCGGGGAGGGAGGAGAAATGCCCGTCAAACTGGGAATCGTTTCATATATTACGCAAGTATTACGTTGACAGTTGCTTTCCAAAGATGGTATAATCAGAGACGATTGCGGCACCCTGTGTGCTGCGTGTATGACAGAAATACGCGAGGAGGTCCGACTGTGAAAAGAATCCTTTCCATGCTGCTCATCGCTGTGCTGGCGCTGACCGCCGTACCCGCGCTGGCCGCGAACGACGCCGGCACCAACTATACCCTTTCGACCGAGGGTGTGGTGGTGCTGCAGGATATCGCCGACCGTAACATCACCCCCGCTGCGGGTGCTCTGGATGTGAACCCCGTCATCGAAGGCCAGAGCCCCACCACCGGTATGCCGGTGAGCGGCGATTCGCTCTATATGCCCATGCTGGTGCAGATCAGCAACCCCGAAGGCTCCGAAAAGGTGGACGGCAAAAACGTGACCGCCGCCGGTATCGGACAGCGTGCGCCTTGGGGCGGCCAGTACGCGGATATCGTGTACGAAGGAATCCTTTACCGTTCCGGCCAGACCCGTATCACCTTTCTGTTCAACGACAGCTTTGCCGAGGGTCAGCCCCTGAGCGCCGGCCCCGTGCGTTCGGCCCGTATCGGCCACGTGCTGCTGCGCGAGGAGTGGCAGGGCGGCATCGTGTATGCCGGCGGCCCGCGCCGTGAGGAAAACAACATCGCGGCCATGTTTGCCGAGCTGGGCGCCAGCGACAAGGGCGTCACCTTCAACCTGCTGGACGGCAAGTATCAGGAATACAAGAACCGCGTGAGCGGTGTCAAGTCCCCCGACAACTACAACGTCAACGTGGTGGGCATACGCTCCCTCATCCCCGCTACCACCGTGGCCACGGAGCATCCCTTCCTGTTCTCCGATGCCAGCCCCTATGTGGACGGCTACGAGGTGGCCTACAACATCAATCTGGACTGGGGCCACAAGGTTTATATCTCCCACTTCTACTATGACGAGGCCAACAACCTCTACCTGCGCTATTCCGGCGACGCGCCCTACATGACCTTTGCCGAGGCCGAGGACCGCAGCGAGGAGAACCAGGAGCAGATGTCCTTCAGCAACGTGATCATCCAGCGCGTGGGCTATGAGTACACCAACAACTCCAAGATCATGCCCGTGATGCAGAGCGTTGGCAAGGGCAATGCGGACATCTTCATCGGCGGCCGCTACATCCCCGGCTACTGGGTGCGTGAGTCCATCGAAAGCCCCACCATCTTCCTGGATGACAAGGGCAACGAGATCCAGCTCACCCCCGGCAAGACCTTCATTGCGCACTTCCCGCCTGAGAGCCTGCTGACCTACTCCGCCAGCGCTGCGCAGTAATCGGATTCTCGGACAGGCAGTGTTTCGGGCCGGACGGCTATATGCCGTCCGGCTCTTTTTCGGCTTTTGCCGGCATTGCGCAACAACGCGCGATGGGGTACAATAAGGGTAGAATCGATGCGAAACGCAACAACGTTCCATGCAAGGAGGTATCCATGACTTTGCCCGTTACGCCTGAAATCTCACAGGCCCTGCGTGATATTGCAAAGGATTACGTCATCATGAAATGCCGCTACCAGTCCGCGCTGCGGGAGGTGCGTACCAAGCTGGAAATTTTGGACGACGAGTTCCAAATGCGCCACAGCCGCAACCCCATCCATCATATGGAAAGCCGGATCAAAAGCCCACAGAGCATTGCCCAGAAGCTCAAACGCAAGGGGCTGCCCATCACCCCTCAGGCGGCAATGGACAATCTGAACGACATTGCGGGCATCCGCGTGGTTTGCGCCTACCTCAACGATACCTACGCCATCGGCGAGCTGCTCACCGGACAGGATGATATCCGGTTGATACAGACGCGCGACTACATCGCCTCGCCCAAGCCAAACGGCTACCGCAGTCTGCATCTGATTGTGCATGTGCCGGTGTTTTTGAGCGAAGGGAAGCTCATTTTGCCCGTGGAGGTACAGATCCGCACCATCGCCATGGACTTCTGGGCCAGCCTGGAACACCAGCTGCGCTACAAGGAAACCGCGCACGTTCCCGAAGAGCTTAACCGCCAGCTTTTGGACGCAGCCAACCGTATCGCCGCGCTGGACGGAGACATGCAGCATATTCATGACCAGATGGCCGCGCTGGCCAACCGCATCTGCGATCTGAAATAGTACGTATGATAGAAACCGCCTTCCCTGCGCATACTGGCATGGGGAGGCGGTTTTGTTGATCGGGTTTCTTTTCAGCGTGATTGCAGGAGCGGCCATGAGCGTACAAGGTGTCATGAACACCCGCCTGCAGGAGCACGTGGGGCTGTGGGAGGCCAACGCATATGTACAGGGCACGGCCTTTGCACTCTCGTTGGTCGTGATGTGGCTGTTTGGCACAGGCAACCTGGGCGCCCTTGCGAGCGCTCCTCGCGGATACCTGCTGGGCGGTGCGCTGGGCCTGGTGATTACCGTAACGGTGATGCTGGCCATCAAGGGGCTGAACGTAACGGTAGCGGTGTCGGTCATACTGATCGCACAGCTGCTGGTGGCGGCGGTCATCGACGCCTTAGGCTGGATGGGACAGGAAAAGGTGCCCATGGGACTTTGGCAGTACGTAGGGCTGGCGCTGATGCTGGGCGGTGTGGCGCTGTTCAAGTTTCGCTGACCAGCGCTTCTTCGCCGTCGAGCAGGACGGTGGTCATGTCGCTGAGCTGGTTGATCGCTTCGCTCAGCGAGGTGAGGGTATCGCTTACCTGCTGACCGCTGGCCAGCTTGGCATCGTAGGCCTCAATGATGGTATAGATGTTGTCAAACACGCTCTGGTCATACAGACGGCCGATTTCTCCATACATGCCCACGTTCAGGTCGTTGAGCACCTCCATGCCGTGGACATACTGACGGATGCGGCCCAGCATGGCTGAAGTGGAACTGGCGCCCAAGCGGCTGAGGGAATTGACGCTGCTGACGGCGTGCTGTACTTCGCTGCGAAGGCGGGTGTTGCGTTGCGCCTCGTAATTGCTTTCATTGATGCCGCCTACGCCCGCGACCTTGAAAATGAGGAACGCGGCCAGCAACACCAGCAGAATGATGAGAATGGGCCGGTAGCGATGAGAGCGCATCACACTGTGATAGCCACGGGAGCGCATATATCTCGTCATACCGTCGGCCTCCTTTCAAAACAATGTGGGAATTGTAGCCATTATACCACAGTTTGTCCAAGTGGTAAAGAGCATGCAAATCGGAGCACTTTTTGATCCAGCTGTGGTGGAAGATGCCGTTCTTTCGGTCAAAATGAGGCGCTTTTTGGCATAAGGGGGCGAAAGAAGTGGCGGGGGTGCTGCTGGGACTGTGGGGCGGCGCAGTTTGGTGGGGCGCAGGCCGGTCCGGCCGCGAGCGTGCTGTACGCGCGGCCATGGCGATAGGACTGGCCTCATCCATGTCCATGCAAATCATGCTTTTGTGGCTGGATGGACAGCTTACGCTGCAAACCGGGCTTCCGCTTCATCTGTGCGGGCTGTTTGGGGTGCTGTCCATTCCGATGCTCCTGTGGCGCGCGCCGCAGCCTCTCTACGAACTGTCCGCATTTCTGGCAGGCCCGGCGGCGGCTGTTACCCTGCTGTTTCCGGCGGTGATCGAATCTTCGCGCCCCGTGATGATGCGGCTGGCTTTTTTGCAGCTGCATGTGCTGGTGGCGCTTACGCCCGTAATGCTGTGGCGCGCAGGAAAGCCGCTTCCCACGGACCCGCGGCGTGCGCTGGTCCTGGCAAGCGGCTATCTGCTGGCAGTGGCGGCGCTTAACCGCGCACTGCATACGAATTATCTTTTTTTGAGCGCAGCGCCCGCAGGTACGCCGTTACAATGGCTCTATGCCCGGGGCGGCGGGTACTATGTGTGCGCATTGTCCATGCTGTGCATGACGTTGTTTCGACTGCTGGCAGATGCATACCGGCGCGCGGCTATTTCAGGAAATAGGTGAGCATATAGCCCGTCGTGCCGCCATAGGAAACCTTGGTCCATTCCGAGCCGGGGATGAGCACCTGGACCGACGCGCCGCTGGGCATGCGCGAAAGCACGTTGTTGATGGACATGTTGGCTGAAGAGCGCAGGTTTACATAGCTCCCGCTGGGATGGCTGACCGTACGCCAGGGCGTGGAGGGCAGATTGTGCAGCTGAATGTAGGCGGTCATCACATAGCCCGTCATGCCGTTGGCCTGGTTGGTGACCTGACACCATTCGCTGCCTTGCGCGTTGACCCAGAGGCGGGTGCCGTTATAGAGCTTTGCGAGCACCTTGGAACCGGTGGAGGCATACTGACGCAAATTGAGCGCCTGGGTGCTCTTGGGATTGGCTACGACGGCATAGGCTGTGTTGGCCGTGCCGCTGCCGCCCTGCGCGGCCTGATCGCGCGCCGCGCACAGGCCCTCCTGCAAAAAGTCGCTGCTCATGAAGCCCCAGTATCCGCCGATGCTTACGCACCACCAGCCGTTGCCCTTGGCGATGACGCTCACATAGCTGTCGCCGGGGAACTGGCGGGTGACGGGATAATTCATGCCGGGGCCGGAGCGCATGTTCATGGCGGTGTTGTTGGGCGTTTTGATGGTGGCCACGGTGCTGCTGCCGGGGTTTTTACGGCCCCAGTCGGCAACATATTCCCCGCGCACATAGCCTGTCTGGCCGTTGATCTGGACGCAGTACCAGCCGTTGGAGGCGCTGAGCACGTGCAGCGGCACGCCGTTGTAGAAAATGCCCAGCACCTGCGCATTGTAGTTGGGCTGGGCGCGGAAGTTGAGGAACGCGCCGCCGTTGCTGTTGGTTACCAGCGCCGTCCAGACAAAGTCGCTCTCATCGATCACCTGATCGATGTAATTTTTGCTCATGTATCCGGTTTTGCCGTCGGGTGTGCGCACATAATAGAAGTTGTTCTGGCTGCCGTTGATCTCCACCCACGTACCGCGCGTGCAGCTGCCCAGCCACTGGCTGGAGGAGCTTCCCTGCGCGCGCAGGTTCAGGGTGTCGGTGCCGTAGATCACGCCAAAGGTACCGGAGGACGCCATGGCGCTGCCGGCCATGAGCAGGAGCAGAAGCAATGCGGCCAGGGCACAGAGGCATAGCTTGTGGTTTTTCATGGGTCAAACCCTCCTTGGGTACGGAATTCCTTGCCTACCATGTAAACGCGAGGAGAAAAGCAAATCTTCCCGCATGGTGAGACATTATTTTCGGTATTTCGGCAGGGCGAGGGCGCGCGACACCGCCGCCGCAATGGCCTCGTCCTTCACGGGCGGAAAGGAGCCCCCACCGAAGCGGACGTGCAGGAAAAATTCATGCGTGCCATGATTGCCGGTGACAGGACTGTGGGTCACATCCACGGCATGGGTGTCCGGCTGTGCATCCAGCGCAGTGCACAGGGCGCGCAAAAGCGGCGCATAGCGGTCCGGCGAAAGCTCGCCCGTGCGGCGCGCGGCAGGATCGTCGGTCTCAAAGAGCGGCTTGACCAAGCACATCAATTCACCCTGCTCATGCATCACGGCACGGAACTGCGGCACCGCCTTCACCAGGGACAGATAGCTCAAATCCACGCTGCCCAGCGTGGGAACAGGATTGAGCGAAAGCAGCTTTTCATCGCCCAGATTGGTGCGCTCCAGATTGATCACCCGCGCGTCCTGGGAAAGAGAGCCGGCCAGCTGACCAAAGCCTGCCTCCACCGCGTAAACCAGCGCCGCGCCGTGCTTGACCAGGCAATCGGTGAATCCGCCGGTGCAGGCTCCAGCGTCGATGCATACGCGGCCCTCCACCGCGATGCCGAAATCGCGGATGGCGCCTTCCAGCTTATATCCGCCCTTGCCCACGTAGCGGTCGTACAGGCCGCGCACCGTCATGGGTTTGTCGAGGGGCACCAGCTGTCCGCCGTTGGATACGGGCTGCGCGCCGCAGTAGACCGCTCCGCTCATCAGATAAGGCAGGGCGGCTTCCCGGCTGTCAAAAAAACCCTCCTCCAGAAGACGGTCCATGGCGGAGCTTTTTTTCATACGCCCTCCGCCTGCTCCAGGGGCAGCCAGGCCAGAATGCGTTCAATATAGCGGTCCCAGAAATCCCAGGTGTGATTGCCAGGCTCGGTGTGATATTCGATGGGCAGCTCCTTGCCGAAGCGGGCAAAGAAATGCTCGTTGGCGTCAAAAAGAAAATCCTCCGTGCCGCAGGCTATATACATGCGGGGCGCGCGTTGCGGTTCCTTGAGGAAACGGTCTGCCAGGCCGAACAGGCTGCCCGGCCCGCGCAGCAGTTCCCGCTCGCCGCCATAGACGTTGTCCAGTTCCTCCAAAACGGAGGGATTCTGACGGCGGAAGGTCTCATAGCCCCGTTCCATTTCCACACAGCCGGAAATGCTGGCCGCCGCCGCATAGCGTCCCGGATAGCGCAACGCCAGCCGCAGCGCGCCGTAGCCGCCCATCGAAAGGCCGGCAATGAAGCGCCCGCTGCGCTTGCGGCAGACGGGAAAGTAGCGCTCGATCACGGAAGGAAGTTCGCGGCTGACAAAGGTTTCGTACTTTGCTCCATGCGCCATGTCCATATAGAAGGAACGGTTGGCCGCAGGCATGACCACAGCCAGACGGTAGCGCTGGGCATACTGCTCCACGCGCGTCTGACGCAGCCACATGGTATGGTCGTCGCTGAGCCCGTGAAGCAGATAAAGGACCGGTATGGGCGAGCCGGACTGTGCCGCCACCTGCGGCTGGGGCAAAAGGATGTAGGCCGCCGTTTGAATGCCGAGAACCTCGCTGTAAAAATGGAAATCAGAAAAGACCATAAAACACCCTCCTGCAAGATGAAAACTGTGGAATGCTTTTTGTATCATATCACAAAACACGCGGATTTCCAATATCCTATCAGCGTTTGACGGCTGTTGTCCGGCCTATCCGCCAGGAGAGGAGGCTTTGACCTGAAGCCATGAACGGCCATTTCCGCAAGGCTTGACTTCCGTACGTTTTCGGGGCATAATACAATCTGCCCAATTATGGCTAAAGAAGGGGGGAGAGCGCGTGCGGCATGTGATTGAATCGGTGGAGCGCGGATCGGCGGCATACCGCCATGGCCTGCGCGCGGGCGACGCGCTGATCTCCCTCAATGGCGAAGCGATCGTGGACGAGATCGACTATCAGGCGCTGATTGCGGGCAGCCGCGTGCATGCCGTGGTGGAGCGGGACGGCCGGGAGGTCGCCGTGGACATCCGCAAGCAGGAGGGAGAACCTCTAGGTCTGCACTTTGGGCCGGAGATGGCGCTTTCGCCCCGCACCTGCCGCAACAACTGCGTCTTTTGCTTCATCCGCCAGATGCCGCTGGGCCTGCGCAAAACCCTCTATGTGCGCGACGACGACTGGCGCTTTTCCCTGATGATGGGCAACTTTGTGACCCTGACCAACGTGGATGACGCCGAGTTTGACCGCATCATCCGCCGCCATGCCTCGCCGCTGTATGTGAGCGTGCATGCCACCGATCCCGCGCTTCGCTGCCGGATGATGAACAACCGCTTCGCGGGCGACATCCTCCAGCGCCTTACGCGCCTGAAGGATGCGGGCATCCGATTCCACTGCCAGATCGTCGTCTGCCCCGGCTGGAACGACGGTGAGCAGCTTTTGCGGACGCTTTCCGACCTGCGCGCCCTGGCGCCCGCGGCGCAGACCGCGGCCATGGTGCCTGTGGGCCTCACGCGCTTTCGTGAGGGGCTGGAGCAGCTTCGCCCCTTCACCAAAGCGGAGGCGGAGGCGCTGCTTAACGCCATCGCGCCCTTTCAGGAGCAGTGCCGCCGCGAGCTGGGCACCACCTTCGCCTTTCCCAGCGACGAATTTTTCTGCATCGCCGGGCGGCCTATCCCTCCGGAAAGCTGGTACGAGGACTTTCCGCAGATCGAAAACGGCGTGGGGCTGCTGCGCCGCTTTGAATGCGAGCTGGAGGAGGCGGAACGCTTTGAGGTGCCCGACGGGCCCGCGCCTGCGCGCCGCTATCTGATTCCTACAGGGGTGAGTGCCGCGCCGTACCTCATGCGCATGGCGGAGCGCTTCGCGCCGCCGGGGGTCAGCGTGCGGATACTGCCGGTGGCAAACCACTTTTTTGGCGAGACGGTCACGGTGACGGGCCTGCTCACCGGAGGCGACGTACTTGCCGCGCTTACGCCCGACAAGGTGGCGGACGCGGACGAGCTGCTCCTGTGCTCGGTGATGCTTCGCCATGAGGGCGATCTGTTTCTGGACGACATGCACATCGACGATTTCCGCAGGCGCGCGCCGCTGCCCCTGCACGTGACCGGCTGTGACGGGCAGGCGTTTTACGACGCGCTGCGCGGCCGCTTCGACGATTGAAGGAGGGAACCCCATGGCCAAGCCGCTGGTGGCCATCGTAGGCCGCCCGAACGTGGGCAAATCGACATTTTTCAACAAGATCGCGGGACGGCGCATCTCCATCGTGGAGGATGTGCCGGGCGTGACGCGCGACCGCGTCTATGCCGACGTGGAATGGATGGGCCGCCGCTTCAGCATGGTGGATACCGGAGGCCTGGACATGCGCAGCGAGGACGTGCTCCTCTCCCAGATGCGCCGCCAGGCGGAAATCGCCATGGACACCGCCGATGTGATCTGCTTTTTCTGCGACGGGCGCACGGGCCTGACCTCCGAGGACGAGGACGTGGCCAACTACCTGCGCCGCACGCGCAAGCCGCTTCTGCTGGTGGTCAACAAGATGGACTATCAGGGGATGAATGATCAGCTCTACGAATATTACAACCTGGGCCTGGGCGATCCCATCGCCATCAGCAGCACCAACATGCTGGGCCTGGGCGACCTTTTGGAGGAGATCGTGGGGCGCCTGCCCCCGCCCACGCCCGACGAGGCCGAGGAGGAAGGACATGTCATCCAGCTGGCGCTGGTGGGTCGGCCCAACGTGGGCAAAAGCTCGCTGTGCAACCGGCTGCTGGGGCAGGAGCGCACCATGGTCAGCGACATCCCCGGCACCACGCGCGACGCCATCGACACCACCTTTACCGACGCGGACGGCACGCGCTACAACATCATCGACACCGCCGGCATGCGCAAGAAAAAGGCCGTGGAGGATGAAACGCTGGAACGCTACAGCGTGCTGCGCTCGATCGCGGCCATCGACCGCTGCGACGTGGCCCTGCTGCTCATTGATGCCCAGACCGGCGTGACGGAGCAGGACACCAAGATTGCCGGACTCATCCTCAGCGCCGGCAAGGCGGTGCTGGTGGCCGTCAACAAGTGGGACGCCGTGGAAAAGGACACCAACACCATGGAGCAGTTCAGAAAGAAGATTTTAAGCGACCTCAAGTTTATGAGCTACGCGCCGGTGCTGTTTTTGTCCGCGCTCACCGGCCAGCGGGTGAATACCGTGCTCGCCGCCGTGAAGGCCGCCTATGAGCAGTACAGCCGCCGCATCCCCACGGGCGTGCTCAACGAGGCTCTGGCCGACGCGCAGGCCAGCCTCCAGCCGCCCGTCTCCGGCGGGCGCCGCCTCAAGATCTACTATGCGACCCAGCAGAGCGCGTGCCCGCCGACGTTTGTGTTTTTCGTCAACAGCGAGGAGCTGATGCACTTCGCCTACGAGCGCTATCTGGAGAATCATCTGCGCAAGAGCTTCGGCTTCGAGGGAACGCCCATCCGCTTCATTCTCCGGGAAAAGACCAGGGACTGATCCAAAAAAAACAGGCGCCGCGCCGGAAACGCATCCGGCGCGGCGCTTTTGTCCGTCAGTCCTTTTTTTCGCGCCGGCGCTGGGCACGGCGCTCCTTTCCGGCCTCAAAATCGGCGCGCTCGGCGCTGGTTTCAGGCACCAAAGCCGGCACACGGGCGGGACGGCCGTCCACACCGATGGCCACCATGGTCAGGTAGGCGCGGTTGACACGGCTGCGGTCGTGGGGGCATTCCAGATGCTCCACGTAGGTGTCCACGCACACCTCCATGCTGGTATTGCCCACGTAGGTCACGCGCCCCTGCAAGGTGACGGTGTCATTGATGTGGGCCGGGGCCAGAAATTCCAGGTGGTCCACGGCGGCGGTGCGGGTCTCCATACCGCTGTGCCGGCGCGATACCACGCCGGCGACCACGTCAATCCATTGCATCAGGATGCCGCCAAAGAGCGTGTAGCTTCCGTTCACATCCGCGGGCATGACGATGTGCACCTGCTCGGTGCGGCTGGCGGATACGGGCTTGGAGGGACGGGGTAATTCACTCATGGGTTGGGTTTCCTCCTTTAAAGGCAGTAAAGGCAGGTTTTTGGGGCGGAGGGGGCAGGATGGGCTCCGGAAGGGACGAAAGCAGCGCTCGCAGGCGCGCGCCCAGCAGCTGCGGATCAAAGGCGGTCAGAAACAGGAGCCGACGTCTGGGCATGGGATGAAGGGCAAACAGGTCTGGCGCCTCGTCGATCAGGCGGGTCCAGAGCACCTCCTCGCTCCATCCCCGCTTGAGCTCCGCGTCCAGCTGGGTGAGGGCCTTGGTGCGGCTGCACAGCCTCGGCAGCAGATCCACCGGGGCCACCAGAAAGCTGGGGTCCGGCACGCCGTCCACGGTGGCCAGGTGGATGCGGTCGTCCATCAGCCTGCCAAAGGACGGCACCGCTTCCGGACAGACGGGATGCGGCAGAATGTCCATATCCACCCAGGCGGCGTGCGTAAATTCGGGCCGGCGACTGGCCGCCCGGAGCATCAGGAGAGGCTTGCTGCGCCGGAAATGGTCCGTGGGACTCATGCCCATGCCCAGCAGGGCACGGGGCAGCACGGCATTGTCCGGGTAGCTCTGCGTGTTGGGAAAGCCCGCGCGCAAAAGCCGCTCCTGTGCGCCGCCGGTGTAGAGCAGAAGCGGCAGGCTCTCTACCGCCTTAAGAAAGCCAAAGCGCAGGATGTAGGCCGCCACGGGCCGCCGGGGGCTGGGCAGGTCCACAAAGGCGGTCACCAGCAGCGGCATGTAGCGTTCGCTGAGGTGGATGCGGGTGGCGCGGGCGTGCTGGGTCAGCCGCAGCCCTCGCGGCAGGCGCTGGGGATAGGTGCTATCCACGCCAAACAGCCCCCATGTTGTGCGTACGCCCGCCCTTTGCCGGTCATAGCGGAAGCCCGCCAGCTGCTCAAACCGGCTGAGCGTGGTGCCGGGCAGCGCATCGGGTACAGGGCGGCGAAGCCATCGCCGGGGCGGCTCGGCAAGCGGCCACAGGGGCGCGTCCGGCAGGGCATAGACCGAAAAACCCGCCACATACGCCGCGATGGACAGCGTGGCCAGCGCGGGCTCCGCCTTGCGCAGAAAATCCACCGGACCGAACAGCAGCGCCGGGTCTGCCGTCAGCGTGCGCACGGGGGACGCGGCGCATACCAGCGGCAGCCCCCGCACGATCTGTACGGCGTTGTCCTCAAACCGGTCGGCCAAAGCCGGCAGGCAGGCTTCCGCCTCCACAGCCGGCTGCGGAAGCTGGGCAGCGCCGAGCGCCGCACGGTCGTATACGCGGGTGTCGGCATCAGCGTCCGCCGAGGGCTCGGGCGTGCCCTCCACCGGGGGACTGACGGAGGCCGAAAGCAACGCTGGTCCGCAGACATGGCGCAGCGCGGCGTAGAGCCGCGCATCCCACTTGGGAGCGAAGCCGTGCGCGCCCATCAGGTGCAGAAAGAACGTTTCATCGGTCAAAAGGGGGAGCACGGCTTCAAGGGGTTCCTCGCCGGAATAAAACAGCGCGTCGCCCTGGCCAAACCCCTCCCGGCATGCTTCCGGCACGGCAAAGCGCAGGCCCGTGGGCCGCGCCGCCGCCGCCAGGGCCCGCTGCGCCGTCTGCGCCGCCTCCGAGGCATCGGGCAGCGAGGAAAGAATCACCAGCATGCGCGGAGCCAGCACCGCGCGCACCCCCTTTGCAGGCAATGAATGGTCTCATTATAGGCCATGGCCGCGCGCCCGTCAACAACACGTTGACAGCCGGGGCCGGTCCTGATAAGATGAACGCACAGGGCCCCGGCGGGCCCGGACAGGGAGGCGAACACCTATGCGCATCATGATTACCGGGGCGGGCGGCTTTATGGGCCGCAACCTGTGTGAGGTTCTCCGGGAGCAGCACCCGGAGGACAGGCTGGATCTGATCGATCTTGCCACTCCGCGCCAGACGCTGGAGGCCGCCGCGGTGGAGGCGGACTTTGTGTTTCATCTGGCGGGCGTGAACCGGCCCAGGGACCCGGACGAGTTTATGCGGGGCAACGGCGATTTCACCCTGGAATTGACGGCCCTGCTGGAGCGGGGCAAAAGGCCGCCTGTGGTGCTGGCCAGTTCCATTCAGGCTGCGCTGGACAACCCCTACGGGGCCAGCAAGCGCGCCGCCGAGGACGCGGTGGCGGCCTATGCGCGCCGCTGCGAAACGCGCGCGTATCTCTACCGGCTGCCCAACGTGTTCGGCAAGTGGAGCCGCCCCAACTACAACAGCGTGGTGGCCACCTTCTGTCACAACATCGCGCGCGGCCTGCCCATCACGGTCAACGATCCGGCGGCGCAGGTGCCGCTGGTCTATATCGACGATGTGGCGGCAGCGTTTGTGCGCGCGCTGGAGGGCGCAGCCATTCCGGATGCGGAGGGGCGCTACGCCGTCAAACCCGAATATCGCATCACGGTGGGGGATCTGGCAGCGATGCTGGGCCGCTTCCGCGACATGCGGGACCGCCTGGAGTGCCCCGACCAGTTCGATCCGCTCACGGCCAAACTCTACGCCACCTACCTGAGCTTTCTGCCGCCGGAGGATTTCGCCCGCCCCACGGTTACCCATGCCGACGCGCGGGGATCGTTTACGGAGCTTTTGCATCTGGGCGGCCATGGACAGGTCAGCGTGAACGTCTCCCGTCCGCACATCACCAAGGGGGAGCACTGGCATCACACCAAGCATGAGAAATTCGTGGTGCTTAGCGGCGAGGGCGTGATCCGTTTCCGCAGGCCCGGCGACGCGACGGTGATTTCCTACCGGGTGTCGGGCGAGGTGCCGCAGGTGGTGGACATCCCGCCCGGATATACCCATAACATCGAAAACACCGGCGATACCGACATGATTACTCTGATGTGGGCCAACGAATGCTTCGACCCCGCGCGGCCCGATACCATCCGTCTGCCCGTGGAGGCGCCAAAGGAGGAAGCAAAATGACCCGCAAGCTCAAGCTCATGACCGTGCTGGGCACGCGGCCGGAGATCATCCGCCTGTCCGCCGTGATGCGCTGCGCCGACCGCTACTTCGACCATGTGGTGGTGCATACCGGCCAGAACTACGACCCCGCGCTCAACGAGGTATTCTTCCGCGAGCTGGGCCTGAGAAACCCCGATTTCTATCTGGATGCCGTAGGCGCGGACCTTGGCGAAACCATGGGCAACATCATTGCTCAGAGCTACAAGGTGATGGTGCGCGAGCGGCCCGACGCCGTGCTCATTTTGGGCGATACCAACTCCGCCCTGTCGGCCATCTCCGCCAAGCGGCTGAAGATTCCCATTTTTCACATGGAGGCGGGCAACCGCTGCTGGGACTGGAACGTGAGCGAGATGATCAACCGAAAGATCGTCGATCATATCAGCGACATCAACCTGCCCTACACCGAGAACAGCCGCCGTTACCTGCTGGGCGAAGGCATCGACGGCAAGACCATCTTCGTCACCGGCTCGCCCATGCGCGAGGTGCTGGAAAGTCACCGCGAACAGATTGCGCAAAGCGATGTGCTCAGCCGTCTGGGGCTGGAGAAGGAACGTTACATCCTCGTCAGCGCCCACCGCGAGGAAAACATCGACATCGAGGAAAACTTCCTTTCCCTGATGCAGGCCATCAACCACATGGCCGAGGTCTATCAGGTGCCGGTGATCTACTCCACGCATCCGCGCAGCATGAAATTCATCCGGCAGCGGCATTTCCAGTTTCACCCGCTGGTGCGCAACCTCACGCCCTTCGGCTTCTTCGATTACAACTGTCTGCAGATGAACAGCCTGGTCGTCCTCAGCGACAGCGGAACCCTCAGCGAGGAAAGCGCCATGCTGGGCTTCTGCGGGGTCTTGATCCGCACCTCCACCGAGCGGCCCGAAGTGCTGGACAAGGGCACGGTGGTCATCGGCGGCATTACGCAGCAAAGTGTGGAGCAGGCGGCGCAGCTGGCTATCGCCATGCAGCGCGCCGGCGAGCCCCGCGCCATGCCTGCGGATTATCAGGACGCCAACGTGAGCGTCAAGGTGGTCAAGCTCATTCAGAGCTATACGCCCATCGTCAATGAGACCATATGGCTGAAGCGCTGAGACATGATTTCGGACACTTCGCGCGCATTGTCATGGCTTTTGCTGGCACGGGGATGACAACCGGCCCCCGCTTGCGTTATACTGTATAAGCCAACCAAGGAAGGCACCAAACCCCATAGAAAATACAAGGAGGATTCGATTATGACCCGCAAGCTGATAACCACCCTGCTGTGCCTGGTACTGGCTGTGGCGCTTCCGTTGGCGGCGCTGGCCGATACCCGGCATACGCTCACCCTGATTCCCGGTGACGACCTGAGCGCAGTGCCCGCGATTGCAGACCTCTGCGACGCGCTGTCTTTGACCCTGACCAAGGGCGAGAAGTCGGGCGGGCTTACGCTTTCCGTTGGCGGAGAGGACATTGCCACCGTTGCGCTGGGCGCGGACAGCACCGGCCTGTACGTGCAGTCCACGCTGTTGGGGGACGACGTGTACTATGTCAACTGGGATGACGGCTTCGCCTACGTCTCCGATCTGGTCATGGAAATCGCCGAGGCAAACGGCATGGAAACAGACGCGGGCATGGCCGCCACGCTGAAAAACACGCTCGACCTGTATAAGACCAAAATCGTGGAAACCCTCGGCGCAGCCGGTTATGCCGGGTCGTCCACGGTTACCGGGACCCTTGACAGCGCAATGAACGATCGCGAAGCGCTTAAGGAACTGATTCAGGAAAGCTTTCCGGACGATCCTGACATGGTGGCTGTTTATGAGCATCTCTTTGACAACATGACCCTTGAGGAAGGCGAGTTTACCGATCCCGAACGCGATCCGGCCACCCGCCATATGTCCATGGTCCTGACCTCCGAGGATATGGCGGACATGTGCGATACGCAGTATATGCGCGGGGTTATGGAGATGACGCTTAAGTCCCAGAACCCGGAGCTGGGGGAGGAGGAACTGTCCGCGGCGGTGGATGAGGCGATTGAGCAGGCCCGCAGCGTCTACGAGGAGAGCGACCTGCAACTCGTCATAAATATCTACACCAGCGATGAGGACACCAAACTCGTGGGCATGGACATGGGCATGGAGATGACCATTCCTGCTGATGAGGGAACCGAAACGAAGGCGAACCTGAACTTCAACTATGACCGCCTGACCGGTAACAACGGTGTGGATCATCGCGCGGACATGAGCATGATTGCCGATGATGAGACACTGGGCCTGATGGGCTTTCAGCTCTCGCAGGGCAAGGACGGCGTAAGCGACGGCTACTTCGCCGTGCTGGCGAATCGGCAGCAGGTGACCTTTGCCTACCATGCCGAGAACCAGGGCAACGACCGCATACGGACCTTGAATCTCTACAGCCGCGGCAACGCTGCCGCCATTATCGCACCCGCGGCCTCCGACAGGCCTCTCTTCGGCTTCCAGCTGGTTTCCGGACCTGCCGAGGACAGCGTGCTGGATGCGATCGACAATGCGACCGGCGATACCGCTATCGATCTGATGAAGCTGTCCGCCGAGGAAATGCAATCCCTGTTTATCGATTTGCAGGCGCATGTCACCCAGGCGGCCTTTACCGCGCTGGGCAACCTGCCTGAAAGCGTTATCCAACTGATGACGAGCGGTACCCCAACGATCGAAATCGAAGAATAAATTCCTGACTGTCGCACACAAGGCCCAACAGGCTGCGCCCGGCCGCTTCCTATCGGGGGGCGGCCTTTCTCATACAAAAAACCGTGGGAGAGCTTTGCCTGGAGCCCTCCCACGGTTCAGCCATCATTTTGCTTTCTGACCGATGCGGTTTTCAGTGCCGCTGAGCAGGCGCTGGATATTGCTGCGGTGCCGCCATACGCACATGGCGAACAAAACCACCGTAAACAGACACACGGCCCACTGTCCCCAGTGGGCGATGCACATCAGCACCATGTAGCAAAACAGCATCGTCATGCTGCCCAGGCTGATGAAGCGCGTCAGCGCGATCACCGCCAGGCAGGCCACAATGGCGGCCGAACCCCACAGCGGGTCCACAAAAAATACCACAGCAGCCGAGCAGGCAACGCCCTTGCCGCCCTTGAAGCCGTAAAAGACCGGCCAGTTGTGCCCGATGATGGCAAACAGCCCGGCCAGCATCATCCCGTAACGCGCAATGCCAAAGGTGGTTCCCGGCAGAATCAGGCTGCCGATCCAGCAGGCCAGCGCAGCCTTGAGAAAATCGCCCGCGAAGGTGATCAGCCCGCTTTTAAGCCCCATGACACGCAGCACGTTGCTGGCGCCCGTGTTTTTGCTGCCACGGTTGCGGATATCCACGCCCTTTGCGCCTGATACTGTGAGCCCCGTGGAAAAACAGCCAAGAAGATAGGCGATAGCGGCGACCAGTATCGAAAGCAGAATTTCCCGCATATGTTCCTCCATCCGCGGCACATGCCGCCCGTGATTTATTCTTCCCGGTGCGAGCCGCGATTATTATAGCATAGCCGGACCAAAATGCAAACCTGTCATTTGTTGGACTGCCGGCAAATATGCCGCGGCGCTTGCAACGCGGGGCTGAATCGTCTATAATAGACCATGTATGTCTACAGACCCAAGTACAGGGAGGATGGAAACCGGTATGCAACACACGACCGCCAAGCACAATCCGCTCACGTTTTATCTGCGGATGCTTCTGTATATGTTTGTGGGGCTGCTCCTGCGCCTGTTGGCGCTTGCGCCGCTGGCCTGCCTGTTTGTTTTTCCTGCGGGATCGCCGCTGAAACTGCTGGCGCTGCTGTGCCCGGTCCTTTTGGTGCTGCTGGTGTTACCGCTGCGCTATTCCTTTGCCGAGGCGATGGTGCGGAGGGACGGCCGCCGCTATTTCAGCTTTGACACGGCGCTCAATCTGGGCAACTATGGCGAAAAACTGGCGGAGTCCCTGCTGCATGCTGCGCATGTGATCAAATGGGGGATTCCCTTCTTTGCCATGCTGATCTATGGGTACTACTGGTATAAAGAGGTAGACGCTCTTACCCTGCTCAGCACCCTGACCCAGCTGGGCCGGGAATGGACCAACGCCTGGTGTTCCGTGGCCAATTTCTTCCTGGAACTGGTGGGAGGGGCTCAGCTTACGCCGCCCCAGAATACCCTGATGGACGGCGTAGCCGCGGTGCTGGCTGTGCTGGGGCTGGGCGTGGCCGTGTGGCTGTATGGCGCGGTGCGCAACAGTGCGGCGCGCTACGTATGGGCCTATGCCAACCGCAATGATCATTCTCCCCGCAAAGAGCTTCGCCGCCGTCTGCGCGGCCGCAGACTGGCCCAGCTGGGCGTGAGCCTGATCAATCTGGTTTTGTGGATTCCTTTTGCCATCGTGGCCGTGACGGCGGTCAAGGGTGCGGTGAGCGGCGCGGCGGAGGCGCTGATGGCGGCCATTACCCAGCAGGGATCGGCCGGGCTGGACATGGCGGCGGCTGTGGTGCCGCTGCTGGCCGCGTTCGTGTTTCTGTACATGCCGCTGCTGCCCATCCGCCGCATTCTGACGGCCGCCTTTGCGCTGTGGGATCATCATCCGAAGACCCGAAGCGGAGCCTCTTTGCAGCAGACGGCCTCCGTGCCTGCCGGCGAGGCAGCGCCCGCCTTTACCCCCGGCGAAAACGGAACCCGTCCGTGAGCGCCGTCCGGCTGGATAAGTACCTGGCCCAGGGCGGCGAACGAACGCGCAGTCAGGCTGTGCGCGCGATCAGGGACGGCCTCGCGCGGATCAACGGCACAACCGTGCGCGATCCTGCCGCCAAAGTGGGGGAGGGGGACGAGGTCACCCTTGCAGGGGAGCCCGTATATGACGAGGCCCTGCAATACTACATGCTTCACAAACCTGCCGGCGTGCTCACCGCCGCCCGCGACGGACGCGCGCAGACGGTCATGGACCTGGTTCCCCCGGCGCTTCTGCATCGCCGCGTGCTGCCTGTGGGCAGGCTGGACAAGGATACCACCGGGATTTTGATTCTGACCAACGACGGCGCGCTGGCGCACGCCCTTCTGGCTCCGGGCCGGCATGTGTGGAAGCGCTATGTGACCTGCGTAACCGGACGGCTGGACGGGGAGGACACGGCGGCCTTTGCCGCCGGGGTGCCTTTGAGCGATTTTACCGCGCTGCCTGCCACCCTCACCATTCTGTGTGCGGACGAAAGCGAAAGCCGGGCGGTTGTAGAGGTGCGAGAGGGCAAGTATCACCAGATTAAGCGCATGTTTTCCGCGCGCGGACATGAGGTTACGGCTCTGCACCGCGCCTCTTTTGGTCCGCTGGAACTGCCGGATGATCTCCCGCCCGGCGGCCTGCGCCGGCTCTCCGCAGGTGAGGTGGCCGCTCTGCGTGCCGCTGTTCAGAAACCGAACGATAAGGAAGGGTAAGCCATGCCGCCTGCCAACGATCATTACTATACCGCAGAACCCTCCAGCGATCACCGCCCCGGCGAGGTTCGCTTCTGCTATGGTGGGCGCGAGTTGGTCTTTGCCACCGACAGCGGCGTATTTTCGCGCCGGGAACTGGACCGGGGTACGGAGGTGTTGCTGGCTGCGCTGCCCGAATCCGTCTCTGGGCCGGTACTGGATATGGGTTGCGGGTACGGGACCATCGGCGTGGCCGTAGGCGCGCGATGGCCGGGATTGGCGGTTACCATGGCGGATGTGAACCGTCGCGCCTGCGATTTGGCGCGCGAAAACGCCCGTCGAAACGGCGTTCGGGCTGAAGTGCTGGAAAGCGACGGATATATGGCGCTGACGGGAAGGCGCTTTGCCACCATCCTGCAAAACCCGCCCATCCGCGCGGGCAAGGCCGTTATCTACCGCATGTTTGCCGATGGGGCGGCAAGCCTGTTGCCGGGGGGCCGGCTGTGGCTGGTCATCCGCAAGCAGCAGGGCGCGCCCTCCGCGATGAACTATCTGGCCACACTTTTTGACGAGGTGGCCGTGGTGGAAAAGAAAAGCGGTTACTGGGTGCTGCGCTGTACCGCGCCCCATCAGGATACAGAGGAGGATACCAAGGATGTATGACCGGGCTTTTTTTGACCGTTCCATCGACCGGCGGGGGACGGCATGTGAGAAATGGGATGTGGCCATGGCGCGTGACGCGCGTGTGAGCAATCCCATGTGGGTGGCGGATATGGATTTCCGTTGCCCCGACGAGGTGGTGAACGCTCTGTGCGAGCGTGCGGCCCATCCGGTCTATGGCTATACCGAACAGACGGACAGGGCGTTAGCAGCGATGCTGGATTTCATGGAGCGCCGCCATGGGCTCAGGCTGACCCCCTCGGAACAGATTATGCTGCCCTGTGTGGTTTCCGGGCTGAAGGCGGCGGTACAGGCCTTTACGCGGCCTGGCGACCGCATCATCGTGCAGCCGCCGGTATATGGACCGTTTTACGCGTCCGCGCGCGACAACGGCCGCGAAGTGGCGGAGTGTCCGCTCCGGCACGACGACGCGGGCCGCTACACCATGGACCTGCAAAGTGTGGAGGATGCCTGCCGCGCGGGCGCGCGCATGATGCTCCTGTGCAGCCCGCATAATCCCGTGGGACGTGTGTGGAGCCGGGAGGAACTCAAGGCGTTGTTTGCCGTGCTGGCCCGGTATGACGTATTGCTTGTATCCGACGAAATCCATGAGGACTTTGTCTATCGGCCGGGCATGTTCGTCCCGGCGCTGGATCTGGCCGTGGAAGCGGGCGTGCGCGCCATCTCCATGACCAGCGCCAGCAAGACCTTCAACCTGGCGGGTCTGCAGCAGGCGACGGCTTTCTGCCGCGACAGGGCGCTGCTGGACCGCCTGGAAAAAACGCTGCGTGACGCTGGCGTGGTATCCGGCAACATCTTCGGCATGACCGCTACCGAGGCGGCCTTCGCTCACGGCGATGCGTGGCTGGATGCGATGCTGGATTATGTGGCTGAAGGCTACGCCATTTTCCGCGAAGAGACGGAGGCCCGGCTGCCCGGCGCGGTCCTTACCCCGCTGGAAGCTACCTATCTAGGCTGGCTGGACCTGCGCGCCTGGGGCCTTACCACCGCGCAGCTGATGGAGCGCACGAGGGCTGCGGGTGTGGAATTCACCCCCGGAACCTTCTTTGGCGCAGATGCGGGCGAAGGATTTCTGCGCGTGAATCTGGCCTGTCCTCATGAACGCGTGCGCCTGGCCGCCGAGCAGATCGAACGCGCCCTAAAACAGCAGGACGAAAAATAACATGGAGAGATGGAGGGACACAAACGTGCAAGACCTGAGCATCATCATCGACGAACTGCGGGAGGAAATGATCCAGACCCTGAAGGGCTGGATTCAGGTGCCCAGCGTGAAGACGGCTCCTGAACCCGGCGCTCCCTTTGGCCGCGAGGTACGGCGGGCACTGGACCTGGTCCTTTCGGACGCAGCGGCCATGGGCTTTGAAACCCGCAACTTTGACGGCTATGCCGGCGATGTGCGGATGGGTCCGCTGGGCGTGGACCCGCTGGCCATTCTGGTGCATCTGGACGTGGTGCCCGCCGGCGACGGCTGGACGGTGCCCCCCTTTGCCGCTGAAATCGAGGATGGACGCATGTATGGCCGCGGTATGTCCGACGACAAGGGACCCGCTGCAGCGGCGCTGTACGCCATGTACGCCATGAAAAAGGCCGGCCTGCCGCTTAAGCGCGAAGTGCGCCTTATCTTCGGCTGCGATGAGGAAAGCGGCTGGGAGTGCATGAAATACTACATGGCGCATTGCGACATGCCCCGCACAGGCTTTAGCCCCGATGCCAGCTATCCCGTCATCAACACGGAAAAAGGGCTTCTGCACCTGAGCCTGCGTGCAGGCTACGCTTCAGACGGCCTGCGCGTGAAGGAAATCAGCGTGGGCGAGCGCTGCAACGTGATCCCCGGCATCGCCACCGCGCTGGTGGAGGGCGATGAGGCCCTGTGCAGCAGGATCAACCATCTGGCGGGCGATATGCACATTCAGGTGGAGGCGAAGATGCAGGATGGCCTGGCGCTGCTCACCTCTACGGGTGTGCCCGGCCACGCGGCCTATCCCGAAGCGGCCCGCAACGCCATCGGACAACTGCTCCTGATGCTGCGCGCACTGGGCGTAACCGGTCCGCTGCGTACGTTGGCCGATCAGGTGGGCATAGAATATGACGGGCTGGGTCTGGGCATCCGCTGCATGGATGAGACCAGCGGCAGCCTTACCTGCAACCTGGGTATCCTGCGCTACAATGAGAAGGACGGGCTGTACGCCACGCTGGACATCCGCTATCCGATCCTGTGCGACCACGCCGCATTGACCGCCTCTGTGCGCGCGGCACTGGAAGGCGTGGAAGTCACCGTGGATGAGCAGAAGAACCCGCATCATGTGGCGCCTAACAGCAAACTGGTCATGGCGCTGCTGGATGCGTACCACGAGGCTACCGACCGCCCGCGCGAGTGCGTGGCGACCGGCGGCGGCACCTATGCCCGTGTGCTGGAGGAGGGCGTGGCCTTTGGCAGCGTGTTCCCCGGCGAGGAGGAGCTGGCGCATCAGGCCGATGAATATATGTCGCTGGACAGCCTGGTACTGAACATGCGCATCTTTGCCCGCGCAATTGAGAAGCTCCAGGACTGAGGCTCCCTGAAAAGCAATTCAAAGCGGGACGTTTTCCTGGCCTTTCAGGCCGCAGGCAGGCGCCCCGCATCTTTTTAGAAAGATGGATACACAAACGCGAGGACTCCAACCGGAGTCCTCGCGTTTTGCATTGATCGATATCTCAGACCTCAGTGAAGGCATCCTTGCTCAGGCCGCACACAGGGCACACCCAATCTTCGGGCAGATCTTCCCAGGCGGTGCCGGGGGCGATGCCGTTATCCGGATCGCCTACAGCGGGATCATACACATAGCCGCAGGGGCACTCATACTTCATGATGATATCCTCCTCGCGTATGATTGTTCTTAGCCGAAATAACGCTTGAGCAGACCGTCGAAGCCCTTGCCATGGCGGGCCTCATCCTTGCACATCTCATGGACGGTGTCGTGGATGGCATCCAGGTTAAGCTCCTTGGCCAGCGTAGCCAGCTCCTTCTTGCCGGCGGTCGCGCCCCACTCAGCCTCAGCGCGCAGCTCCAGGTTCTTCTTGGTGGAGGGGGTAACAACCTCGCCCAGCAGCTCGGCGAACTTGGCGGCATGCTCGGCCTCTTCCCAGGCATAGCGCTTGAAGGCCTCGGCCACTTCGGGATAGCCATCGCGGTCAGCCTGACGGCTCATGGCCAGGTACATGCCAACCTCGGTGCACTCGCCGTTGAAATTCATGCGAAGGCCCTCGATGATGCGGGGGTCAACACCCTCGGCAACGCCCACACGATGCTCGTCCGCATAGGACTTCTCTTCGCCCATGAGCTGGAACTTGCTCTTGGGAGCCTTGCACTGGGGGCAGAATTCAGGGGCTTCGGGACCTTCATAAACATAGCCGCAAACCTTGCAAATCCATTTCATGATCAAATGACCTCCTTGGAATTGAAATCCGAATCTGGGGGGCACCTCTCGCCCCGCACCTATAGTATACCCCACTTGCGGGAAAAGTGAAACATAAATTTGCGCAGAATTTCTCAATTTTCAGGCGGAATAGGCGGCAAGCAGCGATTCTTCCATGCCATCGGGATCGCACACGGCAGTATGGCGGACCGGCAGGCTGGCCAGACCGCGCACCTGATCGGGAACGGGTACGCCGCTGAGCTGCTCCACCTTCTGCGCGCACGCCAGGAAATCGAGTCCCGCCACGTTCTGTACGCCCAGCAGGCTGGCCGCCACATCGGGCGCGAACTTGTAGGGGCTGGCCGTGGACACCAGCACCGCGGGCGTCTGGTCACGGGTCTGATCGCGGTACCGGCGCAATACGCAGGAACCCACGGCGGTATGCGGGTCCATGACATAATGCGTGCGTTCGTATACCAGCCGGATTTCATCAGCGGTCATTTTGTCGTCGGCGTAGCCGGCCCAGAATACCTTTTGCAGACCGGTCAGCCGCTGCCCGCCGATGGAGAAACTGCCGCAGGAGGAGAGCTGCTCCATCCACGTGCGCACCAGGGCGCCGTTGCGGCCGGCACACTCGTAGAGCAGGCGCTCCAGGTTGGAGCTGACCAGAATATCCATGCTGGGGGACATGGTCTTGAAGAACGTGCGGTGGGTGTAGTACGTGCCCTCGCGGAAGAAATCGGTCAGCACGTTGTTACGGTTGCTGGCGCAGATCAGGCGGCGGATGGGCAGGCCCATGCGCATGGCATAATACCCGGCCAGGATATCGCCAAAGTTGCCGGTAGGCACCACGAAGTTGACGCCCTGCCCCATGCGGATGGCGCCGCGCTGGACCAGGTCGGTGTAGGCGGTGAAATAGTATACAACCTGGGGAGCCAATCGTCCGAAGTTGATAGAATTGGCCGAGGAGGGCAGCTTGCCCAGCCGGTCCATGCACTCGCGGAAGGCAGGGTCGCCGAAGAGACGCTTGACGCCGGTCTGGGCTTGATCAAAATTGCCCCGTACCCCGATGACGTGGGTGTTGTTTCCGCCGGTGGTGGTCATCTGCAATTCCTGCACGCGGCTGACCCCGCCGTAGGGATAGAACACCGAGCAGCTGGTGCCCGGCACGTCCCGGAAGCCTTCCAACGCGGCCTTGCCGGTATCGCCGCTGGTGGCCACGATAATGCTGACCTCGCGCTTTTCGCCATTCTTTTCGGCAGCCAGGCGCACCAGATAGGGCAGGAGTTTGAGCGCGATGTCCTTGAAAGCCAGCGTGGGGCCATGAAACAGTTCCAGCACATGAACGCCTTCGATGAGCGTGCGCACCGGAGCCACATCGGGGTGATCCCACGCATCGGCAGCGTAGGCCGCGTCTACCGACTGCTCGATTTCAGCGATGGAGTAGTCCTCCAGAAAATCGCGCAGGATTCGCGCGGCGCGCTGACGGTAGCTCTGTCCGCACAGGGCGGCCAGCCGCTCGCTGGAAATCTGGGGAAACAGACTGGGCACATACAGGCCGCCGTCCGCAGCCAGGCCCCACAGGATGGATTGCGACGCGGTTACGCAAGCGCCGCCACGCGTGGAAAAAAAGGACATACGATCACTCTCCAGACAGGTTTCGGATGCTTCATGATTGGAAGTGGTTCCATCATACACGGTTTTGGAGCGCGTGTAAAGCCGGAAATGCACGAAAAAGGAGACGGCATTTCCAGCCGTCCCCCTCATCATGCGAAGGTTCAGATCACGTAGGGCTTGATAAAGTCCGGCAGCTCTTCGGGACCGGCGCTGACGGAGATCACGAAATCCACATTGTGGTTGGTGCTGATGGTTTCCAGACGCTTGAACACCCATTCGCTGGTGGCCAGCTCATTGTGAATCAGCTTTTTGAACGCGTCGATGAAGATGAGCCCCACGTCGAAGTTCTGCGCTACGACGCCGCAGAGAAAGCCCATGAACATGTGGTCGCTGAGCAGCTCGTATTCGCTGGCGTTGATAAAGCGCACCTCGTGACGAAGGTCAAACATATAGCGATTGTCATCGTCGATGAAAACGATGTCGTGCTTGCTTTCCTGGCTAGCCTGGTTGGCCATGTCGATGATGCGCTTGGTTTTACCCGAGCCTTTTTTGCCGGCAATCACCTGAATCAATGGTAACGCCTCCTTAACACTGTTTTGTTATCTCCGGGCGGCGCCGCGCGCCGCCGTGCTTACACCCCCATTATACATGAACCGGGGGAGAATAGCAACGCCCCTCATTGTTTTTCTTCCGGCACAGACGAAAGAGCCTGCCGGAGCTCCTCCATGCCCATTTCCGGCAGATCGCGGAAAGGCGCGTCGGGCGATGTGGGATCAAAACGGCACACGGCGCGAAAATCGCACCGGTCGCAGGCGCTGCGGTCCGGGTCACGAGCGGGGGAGATGGCTGTCTCCCCGCCGAAGAGCCGGTCCGCCAGAGCCACGGCCACCTCGCGCGCATGGGAAAGCAGGGCGGTAAGCTGAGGCATGTCCAGCGCGCGGGCTGTTTTTTTCAGCTCGCCGCTTTTGAGGTACATGGGCGGCAGCACCCAGGGGACATCCCCGCCGTCCATGGCGGAGAGGATCTCCACGTCGCTCAATGCGACGCCACGCAGCTGAAAGACCTCACGCAGCTTGCCCTCCACGATTTCGGCGGCATCGCTGGCGCTTTCCACCAGCGGGTCGGCCACGTAGAAGTAGAACGCACCGGCGGGTTTACCGCCGGGAATGGCACTGGTGCATACATCCAGATACAGCAAAAGCTGCAATTGCAGCCCCCACCAGGCGCGCGCCGCCTCCAGGCTCTGCCGGGCGGATTTATAGTCGATTACGCGCAGATACACGCCATCGGGCGCGTCGTAGCGGTCGATCCGGTCGATCCGGCCACGGAGGGCCACCTGGCGGCCATCACTTAAAAGCAGCACGATGGGGGGCATGCCGCCTTCATAGCCGAAGGCGGCCTCCGTGCGGAAGAGGGAAAAGCGCCCCGCCGCCAGTTGCCGGGTGATGGCCACCGCCGCACGCCGGATAGCGCCGCGCGCCGCCTCAAAGCGGGCCAGGCTGCGGTCGCCGTCGCCCATGGGGCCCGCGAGCGCCTCCTCCACAAGAGGCTCCACGGCCTCGTCCGCCAGGCGTGACACGGCCTCGTCGGGCAGGTTGGGATAGGCCGCCTCTCGCCGGACAAGCCGCGCAAAGCCATTGAGCGCCGCATGATAGAAGGTGCCCGTTTCAATGGGGTCCACCTTCCATTCCCGCAGCACCTGGGGGCGCAGGCCGTAGGTGACGAAATGCTTGAACGGGCAATCCGCAAACTGCTCCAGCCGGCTCACGGACAGGGTCTCATCGCCATAAAGGGCACGGGCCGTGCCGGGCGCAAGGGGCTGGGCCTGTCCGTCGAAGCCCAGCGCGCGCAATAGCCGCATGGCGGCGGGCGCGGTATCCGGGGAAGAGAGCAGCTTGTCCATGCGCTCGCGCCAGCGGGGCGCCAGGGGAACCGCGCCGTCGGCATGGGCGCGCAGCAACACGCCCAGCGTTCCCAGCGCCTGCGCGGAGGACAGGGGCAGGTCATCCTCCGGGACAGGCGTACGGGCGAGCCCCGGCATCAGCCGGTCGCGCAGCTGCCCCAGCAGTGAAAGCGGCCGCAGGGCCGTGCCGTCAGGCGCGGTTTTGGCTGAACTCAGAAACAGCCAGCGACTGGGCAGCGTCATGGCGCGCTTTACATCCAGGCGGGCCATGAGGGCGCGGCTTTCGTCCGTCAGGCCCAGAAAAGTCCGGGTGTCCTTCTGCGTCTGCGCCCGTTCCTCCGGGGTGAGCAGGCTGTCGGTGACGCGGGAAAGCAGGCCATCGTTCATACCCAGCAGAAACACCGCGTCCGCCTCCTCGGCCAGGAGGTGGCCCAGGGCACCCGCGTGCACCATGCCCGCGGCGGGCGGCAGCGACTTGAGCGAAATGGCGGAAAGCCCGCATTCCAGCCGCGAGGCGATATGCTTAAGGGGGATACGTGCGCCGCCGCTGAGCTTGACCAGCTGGTCTATCAGCCGCAGCACGGCCTGCCATACCTGGCTGTTCTGGCTCGCGCGGGTCATAAATCCGCTTTCCAGCAGGCGCTCTTCCTCGCGTTTCAGCGCGTCATAGGCGTGTACGTCCTGCAAGAGCCCAAAGGCCGCAGTCAGCGAGGCCGTGGCATCGCGCGCAGCGACCAGTGCGGCCCGCGCCCGCAGAAGCGGTTCCATCAGCCGCATGCGCAGCGCCTCCGCGCGCGTGGCCTCCGGGCCACGGGCGAAGGGACGCGTCCAGCGCGCACGGTCCACGCCGTAGCAGTAGGCGTAGTTTTCCAGCTCGCACCCTTCCTCAAACGTCAGGGGCGCGTAGCCGCTTTTGATCAGGCAGAGCATGTCGCGGTTGCGCCAGCCGCCCGCCATGGCGCGCAGGGCCGCCAGCCAGAACTGCGCCAGCCCGTGCGAGGCGGCGGAAAGCTGCTGGTCGGTGTAGAAGGGAATGCCGCTGTCCTCCAGGGCGGCGGTCACGGCAAAGGCGTAGCCACCCCCGTCGGGATAGAACACGGCCACGCGCTCCGGGTCCACGCCCTGGGCCAGCAGCCAGCGCACCTCGCGGGTCATCAACGCTGCTTCCTCGTAGGGCGAGAGGCCGTCGGACAGGTACACGCCCTCCGGCCTGCCTGCAAAGGCGGGTGCAGGATGGGCAAACAGCGCCCGGTCCAGATAGGCGATCGCCTCCGGACGGTCTGACAGCTGCGGCGGTAGGGCGTGCAGCTGCGCGCTTTCGCCGCTCAGGAAAAGCATCTTCTGAAACCGGGCGATCCCCTGCCGCACGGGGGCGTAGAGTTCGCCGTCCGGCGCGGTTTTAGCGTCGCAGATCAGTGCGATGGTGAGGCTTTTGCACAGCGGCGCAGCGGCGCTCAGCAGACGCATCAGCTGCTCGGGCAGGGTGTCGAAGCCGTAGACAAACAGGTGTTTATCCCGTAAATAGCCGCTGTCCGCAAGCCGGCCTGCCACGTAGGCAAGTTGGTCCTCGCTGTCGCTGAAGCGCCCGCGGAGCACCTCGCGGTACTGGGCATAGACCTTGGCCAGGTCGGTCAGCTTGTCGCGCGACGATCCCGCCGGAAGGGTATCCGCATAATCCTTCAGCCTGTCCGGGTCCAGCCCGCCGCGCTTCATATCCGTGATCAGCGCATCCAGCTTTTCCACAAAGCCCCGGCGCTGGGCGATGCTGCCGTAGTAGGGGAGTTTATCCTCCAGACGCTCCAGCGCCTGACTCAGCGCCATGCGGCGGCCTGCGGCATCCAGCGGCTCGCGCCCGTCCCGCCCGGCGGCGGCCAGCACCTGCTCAGACAGCCGGGAGGGGCTCATCACATCAATCAAAAACATGCCGGTGAGCGAAAGGCGTTCCATCACCCCGCGCTCGGCGGCTAAAGTGAATTGCTCCGGGACCAGCAAAAGCACATCCTCGCCCTTTTTGGCACATTGGCCCAGGGCCTCCACCACGGGGGCGAACAGCCGGTGAGCGCGCGCGGTCAGAATGGTAACGGACATGGGAAAAGCGCCCCCTTCTTTGCGGTTTTTGCCCTTTCGGCTGGAAAAGGCCGCGTGAACATGATATCATAAACGCAGGCGGCGCGCCAAGCCCGCCCGTGATTTTGCCGGCTCGTTTTTTCAGGGCCGGGAAAGGGTGAACAGAGTATGGAGGACACCATCGTAGGCGTGGCCACGGCGGCGGGCGAGGGCGGCGTGGCCATCGTACGCGTGAGCGGGCCGGAGGCGGTGCGCCTGTTTGAAGAGGCGTTTCGGCCGAAGGGGGCCAAGCCGCCCTACGAAAGCCACAGGCTGATGGTGGGACACGCGGTGGACGAAACCGGCCCCATTGATGAGGCCATGGGCGTGGTCATGTATGCGCCCCGGTCCTACACGCGCGAGGACGTGTGCGAAATCCACACCCACGGAGGCGCGGCGGCGGCCTCGCTGGTGATGCGGCGTCTGGTGCGGCTGGGCGCGCGTCCTGCCGAGGCGGGCGAGTTTACGCGCCGCGCGTTTATGAACGGCCGCATCGACCTGATGCAGGCAGAAGCGGTGATGGGCGTGATCTCTGCGCGGTCGGCGGCGGCGCTGCGGGCGGGGGAGCGCCAGCTGGAGGGCGGGCAGAGCCGTTTTATCCGCAAGGCCCAGGAGGACTTGACCGCGCTGCTTTCCGGGTTGGAGGCACACATCGACTATCCTGATGAAATCGGCGAGGACGAGGCGCTCTCCGGCCTGTGCGAGGGGCTGGACAAGCTGATTGCGCGGCTGGACGGGGCGATTGACGAGCGGGGCGCGCGCATCGTGCGCGAGGGATTGCGCGTAGCGCTGTGCGGGCGGCCCAACGCGGGCAAGAGCACCCTGTTCAATGCCCTTCTGGGCGAAGACCGGGCCATCGTGACCGACATACCCGGCACCACGCGAGACGTGCTGGAGGGGGCCTTCATGCTGGACGGCACGAACGTGCTGCTTCAGGACACCGCGGGCCTTCGCGACAGCGCCGATGCGGTGGAGCGCATCGGTGTGGAGCGCGCCCGGGCGGCGCTCGGCCGGGCGGATGTGGCGATGCTGATGGTGGATGCCTCGCAGGACCCGGACGATGAGGCGCTGGACCTCTTGCGCATGGAGGCGCCCTGTCCATGCGCCGTGCTGCTCAACAAGGAGGACGCGGGCGAGCGCTTCACCGCTTCGCAGGCGGAGCGGCTTACGGACAAGCGGCCCATTTTGCGCGTGTCCGCGCGCGAGGGCGAGGGACTGGACGCGGTGCGTGAGTACCTGCGCGGCTTCCTTCGCAACCCCGATGAACTGGCCCTCACCCATGAGCGCCACATGGCCGTGGCGCGGCAGGCGCTGGACAAGCTGCGTGACGCGCGGGCGGGTCTGGCTTCGGGGGGATTGATCGACCTGGCGGCCGTGGATCTGCACGAAGCGCTCTATCTGCTGGGACGCATCACCGGCGACAGCGTGGACGAAAAGCTGCTGGACGATATTTTTTCGCGTTTCTGCGTGGGAAAATAGGACGGGCCGTGCCTGTAAGACGCCTTTTCTCTTGCTGCTGGGCCTTCCGACAGGCAGGAAAGGACGCCTGTTTGGCACGTTTTCCCGGCTGCGCCACAAGCGCAGGGGCAACGTGTCCTGACGAAAAGAACCGGCGCAACCGGATTGTTTGTACACGTTGTGGCGGCAGGGGCTGCCGCATTTTTGATCCCGCGTCAATGCGCAAGAATCCTGTAAACATTTCATCTGTTTTTGTGCTATGCTGAGGGAGACAGACGGATGGGGGAGGAAAAGCAGCATGGACGACATCCGGCTTGCGATGGTCGGTACAGCCCTTGATTTCATTGAAACTCACCTGGAGGACGGCGTTGCTCTTGCGGATGTGGCACAGGCGGCGCACTATTCCAAATACCACCTTCATCGGGCATTTTCGGGTGTTTTAGGCATAACCCCGCATCAATATGCCCGGAGGCGCCGGCTGACCGAGGCGGCGCGCCGTCTTGTCCGTTTCCAGACGCCTTTGCGGGATCTGGCGGTGATGGCGGGCTATCAAAGCCAGCAGGCGTTCAGCGACGCCTTTTGCGCCATGTACAAGATTCCGCCGGCGGAATACCGTCGCCTGCGCGTTTTCTATCCGCTGCAGCTTCCCATCCGCCTGAATCCCGAAGCCCCCTTATCCGCCATCCGTCCGGCGCAGGCAGAGGATATCCCGGCCTGGATGGCGCTTCTTGGTCAGGTGGTGGATGGATATCCCCGGCTGGACGAGGCCGGGCACCTTTCCTGGCTCAAGGCTCGAATCGCGAGGGGAGAGGCCCTCCTCCTCAGCAGCGGAGACCGGGCGGCAGGCGCGGTCGGTTTTTGCCGCGCTACCGGCGCGGTCGGCTATCTGGCCGTTCATCCGCAGTACCGCGCGCTGGGAATATCCGTGCAGTTGCTCAAGGCCGTGCGACGCAGGCTTTCTGAGGAGCGTGAGCTGAGCCTGACCACCTTCCGCGAGCGCGACCCGGCGGACCCCGGCTACCGGCGGGAATGGAAACGCCTGAATTTTCGGGAAGGCGAGCTGCTGGTGGAGTTTGGTTACCCCACCCAGCGCATGATCTGGTCCGTTCGAGACCGGTAGTCAGATGAAAAAGAACTGGAAATGCGACGCGGCCCTGTTTCTCATCAGTCAGAGCGCCACCCTTTTCGGCTCTACGCTGGTGCAGATGGCCATCGTATGGTATGCCACGGTTGCGACGGGCTCGGGGGCATGGGTGGCTGCCTTCAGCGTCTGCTCCTATCTGCCGCAGTTCGCCGTTTCCTTCATCGGCGGCGTGTGGGCGGACCGGTTTCCCCGCAAGCGGCTCATAGCGGGAGCGGATCTGGGCATTGCCGGTGTAACGCTGATGATGATCCTGCTGATGCCTTTGCTTGCCGAAGGCGCAGCGCTTCTGTCTGCTCTTTTGGTACTGTCGATCATCCGCTCCGTGGGCGCCGGCTTGCAGACGCCGGCCGTCAACGCCACGGTCCCGCTCCTGGTGCCCAAGGAAAAGCGCATGCGCTTTAACGGAATGAACGCCGCTGTGCAGTCTGCGGTGCAGTTCGCCGCTCCGGCCGCAGCGGGCGCGGCGCTCAGCTCTGGCACCTTGCGCTCCACCCTCTGGATTGACGTGGCCACTGCCGCTGTGGGTGTGGCGGTGCTTCTCTGCGTGTCGCTTCCCGCCCCTGAGAAAAAGCAGGACGCCCTGTGGCCAGCCCTGCGGGCGGGAGTAAGCTATGCCGTACGCGACAGAACGGTAGGCCGGCTGCTGGCCGTCTATGGCGCGTTTGTGTTTTTCTGCGTGCCCGGCGGCTTTCTGGCAGGCCTGCATGTGAGCCGCGTCTTTGGTGACAGCTATGAATATCTGACCGCGACCGAACTGGCCGGCTTTGCCGGAATGGCGGCCGGCGGCCTTTTGATGGGCCTTTGGGGCGGGTTTGCCAGGAAGGAACACACGCTGCTCGCCGGACTGGCTGCCTTTGGGACCCTGTCTATCCTCCTGGGATATTCCGCCCGCTTTGATATCTATCTGGGGGTCATGGCGCTTTACGGCGTGGCGCTGACCACGGTGCAGACCGCAGTGTCCACCCTGCTGCAGACGCGATCGGCATCCGCCATGCAGGGACGTGTATCCGGGCTGATGGGGGCCGCTTATTCGGGCTGCATGCCGCTTGGAATGGCGGTCTTCGGCCTGCTGGCGGACCTGTTCCCTCTAAGAGGCATGATGGCCGTCTCCGGGGCGGCGCTGTTGCTCATGGCAGGGCTGGGTGCGATATTTGACTCGCGGCAGCTTCACTAAGAGAGGACCGCGGCATTTCCCGACCGTTTTTTCATGTTCTTCCCCACGCAAAAATTCCCATCAGCAGTTTACAGAGGCACAGTGACTATGATATAATAACAAAAACGCTTCAAGCCCTTGCCCAAATGGACCCGGCAAGCGAAAAAAGGAGGATTCCCAAGGATGAAAAAGGCTTTTTCTGTCGTTCTTGCACTGCTGATGGTGTTGAGCGTATGCACCTTTGCCAGCGCTGAAGGAAAGGATTACAGCGGCTACACCATCCGTATCTATTCCAACTCCAACTCCACCGAGCGCGCCACTTGGCTGGAGAACGCGGCCAAGGCTGCGGGCTTCACCATCTCGCTGGATGACAACAGCGTCATCTCCGGCGATACCGCCGCCATCCAGGCCGCCAATGAGAATAAGGACGGCGACATCATCTTCGGCCTGAATGAAACCCGCTGGTCTCAGCTGGTCAACGGCACCTACGAGAACCTCAAGGTGATGGACTGGACCCCCACCTGGGCCGACGAAGTGGGCGAATACAAATACGACGGCAAGGCCTATGGCCTGGTCATCCAGAATGTGCTGATGCTCTACCGCACCGACGAGCTGGGCACCAACGGCGAAAAGCTGAGCTTTGAGCACTGGGCCGACATCGTGGACTGCGGGTACACCTGGTACCGTCAGGGCAAGGTGGGCGGCACCACCAACTCCAACATCAACAGCGCCATGCTCTTCCCCTTCACCGATCCCGAATCCCCCGCGGGCGGCATCTCCGTGGAAGGCTGGAAGACCCTGTGGAACTACTGCGCCAACGGCATCTACACCGGCGACAGCTACGGCTTTGATCCGCTCAACCGCGGCGAGGTGCAGGTTTCTACCTTCTACTCCAGCTCTCTCTACGGCAACGTGGACAGCGCGGCCGACAGCTCCGAGCATCCGCTGCTGGGCACCCTGGAACCCGAAAACTGGGCGCTGGTAGATATCGCTGACGGCACCTACTACATCGCCGAGTACCTGGGCATTCTGGACCGCGAGGGCCGCACCCCCGAGGAGACGGAGGCTGTGGTGGCTTTCGCCGAGTGGTTCGGCTCCGCCGATACGCAGGCTGAATGGGCTGACGAGTTCGACTCCTTCCCCTGCAACACCGCCGCTGTGGCTGAAATCTACGACGAGACGCCCGCGATCTACACCCTGAAGAATTTCGCGCTGGAGACCGTCGAAGGCACCGACATGACCTATGCGGAATACGTGGGTGCGCATTCCAGCGAATGGACCAACATCATGACCAATCTGGGCTTCTACTGGGCCGACAACAGCGCTGCTCCCACCGAGCCCGACTGGGATAATCTGGACTGGTCCGTGCTGACGCAGGCTGCCGGCGAATGACGCTTTTGGCCGGCGTGAGCCGGAAAAGGCATCTTTCTCAATAAGCGATGTGGCGGGCCTGAAGCCATCGGGCTCGCCATATCCATATTCTCAATAAAGGGGGCTGTCGGCCGCATGATCGAACTGAAGGACATTGTGGTCAAGTTCGGTGATTTTGAGGCGCTGCACAACATCAACGTAGAGGTGCACGAAGGCGAGTTTTTCACCTTTCTGGGGCCGTCCGGCTGCGGTAAGACGACTACGCTGCGCACCATCACCGGCTTTATTGAGCCGGTTTCCGGCACGGTTAGCGTCAAGGGCGTGGATATTACCCATGTCCCCATTGAAAAGCGCAACATCGGCATCGTGTTTCAGAGCTACGCGCTTTTCCCTTCCATGACGGTCTATAACAACATCGCCTTCGGCCTGAAGGTGCAAAAGCTCAAAAAGCAGGAAATCGATGATAAGGTGCGCGCTATCGCCCGCAAGGTGGACCTGTCCGACGAACAGCTGGAAAAGGCGGTCAGCCAGCTTTCTGGGGGCCAGCAGCAGCGCGTGGCCATCGCCCGTGCGCTGGTCACAGGGCCCGCCATCATCTGCATGGACGAACCGCTGAGCAATCTGGACGCCAAGCTGCGCGTACAGCTGCGCAATGAGCTGAAAAAGATGCAGCGCGACTTTGGCATCACCACCATCTATGTGACCCATGACCAGGAGGAAGCGCTCACCCTGTCGGACCGGATCGCCGTGTTCAACAAGGGGTTTATCGAGCAGATCGGCACGCCCAACGAGGTATACAACCACTCCAAGACGGAGTTTGTCTGCAACTTCATTGGCGACATCAACCGCCTGGAGGGGGAGGTAGCCGATGGCTTGAAGCTGGACCCCGCGCAGCACCACTTCGTCAGGCTGGAGCGCATCCGCGTCAACCGCCCCGCGGACGATAACGAGCTGCGGCTGGACGGCGTGATCGAAAGCCGTGAATACTATGGCCTGTACATCAAGTATTATATTCATGCAGGCAGCCAGACCATCAAAGCGATTGAAAAGAACGACGGCATCAACATCTATGAGCCGGGCGAAAAGGTGACTGTGGGCATTCATCCCGTGGACGTGATGAGCTACGACGCCGCGCCCGGCGCGCGCTAAAGGAGGCAGCCGCATGAACGCAAAGGCCTCCTCATGGTTCAAACCCAACCTGCTGGCCAAAACATTTGGCATCGCATTTTTTGTCTATCTGTTCTTCGGCTTCATGCTTCTGCCGTGCCTCAACACGCTGACGCAGATCTTTACCGTGAAAAACGCCGACGGCGTGACCGATCCCCTGGCTGTCATCCGCTTTTTCTTTGCGGGCAACATGCCCAAGTATGTATGGAATTCGCTCAAGCTGGCGCTGTGCCTGGTTGTGACGGTGAATATCGTGGGCGTCAGCATCGTGCTTTTGACGGAATACTTCGATATCAAGGGCGCGAAGATCCTGCGGCTGGGCTACATGACCACGCTGATCTATTCCGGCGTCGCACTGGTGACGGGTTATCTGTTTCTCTACGACAGCGACGGCATTCTGACCACCTGGCTGTATGAAATGTTCCCCAACATGGACCGCAACTGGTTTTCCGGCTTCAACGCGGTCCTGTTCACGATGACGTTCGCCTGCACATCCAACCATGCGCTGTTTCTGCGCAACGCCATCCGCGGCATTGACTACAACACCGTGGAGGCGGCGCGCAACATGGGCGCCAAGCCCTTCAAGGTGCTCACGCGCGTGGTGTTCCCCACACTGATTCCCACGATGTTTTCCCTCACGGTCATGACCTTCATCACGGGTCTGTGCGCCATGAGCGCCCCGACGCTATTGGGCTATGACTCCATCAATCCGGAAATCGTGCGTCTGGCGGGCTCATCCGTGGCGGACGAGGCGTTTCCGCAGGCGCGTGCGGCGCTGCTTTCCATTTTGCTGGCCATGTTCACCATCGTTCTGCTCACGGTGCTGTCCAACTACGAGCGCAAGGGCCATTACCTAAGCGTGAGCAAGACCAAGGCCAAGCTGGTCAAGCAGAAGATCACCAACCCCGTGGCCAACGTGTTTGCACACATCTACGCCTACGTGCTGTTCATCATCTACATGACGCCCGTGGTGATGATCATCCTTTTCGCTTTCCAGAACTATCCCGCCATCCGCTCCAAGACGCTCAGCCTGAGCGATTTCACGTTGATCAACTTCTTTGGGGCGCAGGATTATGAGTTCATGACCAACCGCGGCAAGCTCAAGACTCGTCCCGACGCCATCTCCGGTCTATTCGCCAATTCGGACACGGTAGGCGGTATCCGGCTGAGCTTCGTGCTTTCGGCCATCGCGGCGGCGCTGGCCTGCGTGATTGTGGTGGTGGCGGTCAACTACATCTTCAAAAACCGCGGCAAAAAGCGGTCCACCGTGCTGGAATACAGCCTGCTGTTCCCCTGGCTTTTGCCCACCATTCTGATCTGCTATTCCTACCGCACGTTCTTCAACTCCGAGGATGTGTGGTATGTCTTCAACACCAACCTGTACATGCGCGAGAACGTGCGTTTCCTCATCATCATGGCCTATACGGTGGTCAAATTACCATTCGCCCTGCGCATGATTAAGGCGGCGTTCTATGCTATCGACGAGGAGCTGGAGGATGCCGCGCGCAACCTTGGCGCGAGCGGGCTGCTGACCTTCCTCAAGGTGAAGCTGCCCATTGTGCTTCCGAGCGTGCTGGCCGTCTTTGCCCTGAACTTCAACGCCCTCTTTACCGAATATGATATGTCCGCCACGTTCCACTCCAGCTATGGCAAGACCTATGCCATGATTATCCAGAACATGTGCGCTGAGGAGGGCCGCGACGGATACAACGTCAATGCTTCGGGTCGCAGATGCGCCTCCACGGTGTTTATCATGCTGGTGAGCGGGCTGATTCTGTACCTGGTGTACGGCGTGGGCGCGAGGGATCTGGCCGACCGTCTGGCTCTGAAGGAGAAGCGGCGAAAACGGAGAGAAAAGCTCATGGCCCGCTTCCGCGGCGGCGGAGAAAAGGCCGCAGCCTGATATGGGGCGGCATGGCAAATGCCATGCCGCCTTTTTTCATGCAGGCAGCGAAAAGAGCCGACGCGTCTTTTTCGACGCGACGGCCCTTTTGGATTGCGTATGAATCAGTACTTGCGCTTGCGTGCAGCCTCAGCCTTCTTTTTACGTTTCACGCTGGGCTTTTCATAATGCTCACGCTTGCGAGCCTCTGCCAAAACACCTGTGCGAGCACATTGACGTTTGAACCGCTTCAGAGCGCTTTCCAGGGATTCATTCTCGCGGATGCGTACCTCGGACACTGCTATCCCTCCCCTCGCTCATACCGCCTGGCCCCTTCACTGTGTCAAGGGCATACGGCGACCATACGTTTATTATAGCGCTTATCCGCCAAGCCGTCAACCATGAATTTTGAACGAAACGTAAACTTCATGGACAGGAGCCGTGAAGCCTTATGCCATGCGCTCCGACAGCTTTTCACCGCCCAGCACATGATAGTGCATGTGCTTCACGGTCTGGCAGGCATTTTCCCCGCAGTTGTTGACGATGCGGTAGCCGCCCTCCTCCAGGCCCAGCGCTTTGGCTACCTTGGCGCAGGTGCGCAGGCAGGCCGCCAGCTCATGGTCAGTCAGGTCGGCATTGTGCGCCACGTCGGGCGTGTGCTTTTTGCTCACCACCAGCACATGCGTGGGGGCCTGAGGGTTAATGTCGTGAAAAGCGTAGGTATCCTCATCCTCATAGACCTTCTTGGACGGGATTTCCCCCGCGATGATCTTGCAGAACAGACAGTCCGTCATGTCAATCCTCTCCTTTTGCGTGATGCTTATGGCAGATATTCTGCAACCGTACCTGCCATTCCTTCTTCGGTAAGCGCGTCAAGCCGCACCAGCGCCAACGCGCCGGGCCGGCCATTCTGTGCACGTACGTGGATGTATTCGGGGGTATATCCCTCTGCTCCGCCGTCATCCGGCAGCGCTTCCTCCAGAAGCACCTGTGCCACCTGGCCAAGGAAGCCCTCGCGGTAGCGGCGGGACAGCTTTTCGCCCAACGCAATCAGCCGGTGGACGCGCTGGGCCTTCACTGCTTCATCCACCTGGCCGTCCATCGTGGCGGCCGGGGTACCCTCGCGCGGGCTGTAGGGGAACACATGCAGGCGGCTGAAGCCCACCTGCTCGCAGAAATCCAGCGTTTCCTGAAATTCCGCTTCCGTCTCACCGGGAAAGCCCACGATCACATCCGTAGTAAAGGCAGCCTGGGGCCACATTCCCCGGATGCGCGCCACGGCCTCCAGAAACTGACGGGTGTTATATCCGCGCTTCATGCGGGCGAGCACCGCGTCGCTGCCGCTTTGCAGCGCCAGATGGAACTGGGGACACAGTTGCGGCAGGGCTCCAAGTGCCTCCACAAAAGCCTGTGTGGCCACGCGCGGTTCCAGCGAACCCAGGCGCACACGGCGTACCCCCGGCGCTTCGCATGCGGCCTCTACCGCCTGCGCCAGCGAGGGACGGCCCGGCAGTTCGCGGCCATAGCTGGTCAGATGAATGCCGGTCAGCACCAGCTCCTGAAAGCCCGCCTGAGAAAGTGCCTCCGCTTCCCTGCGAATCTCTTCCAGCGGCCGGGAACGCACGCCGCCGCGCACGCTGGGAATGATGCAGTAGGTGCAGCGGTTGTCGCAGCCCTCCTGAATCTTCATTACGGCGCGCGTATGACCCTCGTGGCTGTGGATGCTCAGTGGCTCGTAGGGTGCGTTGCTCACGCCCTCCACCGCCACCATCTGCATGCCCTCGCGCACAGCCTGCTCCAGCAGCTCCACCACCCGGGCGCGGTACTGCGTGCCCAGAATGAGCCTGGCACCCGTTTCGCGCAGAGCTTCGCCCATGCGCTGCGCCAGGCAGCCGGTGACTACCAGCTCCGCGCCGGGGTTGTGCCGGCGGCAGCGGCGGATGGCCTGCAGGCTCTTTTTATCCCCCGTACCGGTCACGGTGCAGGTATTGACCACGTATACGTCTGCCGGCGCGCCCGCGGGAGCCACAGCATAGCCGTGGCGCTCAAACTCCTCCAGCATGGCCTGGCTGTCGTACTGATTGACCTTACATCCCAGCGTGGTAAAGCATACGGTCTTTTGCATGCGTCTGCTTTCGCTCCTTTATCACATCTCGCCCAAAGCGGCCCACAATACGCTCAGGGCACACAGGCCCGCCGTTTCCGTGCGCAGGATGCGCGGCCCCAGCGTTACGCTGGCCGCGCCAAGCGCACGCAGGGCCTCCCATTCCTCTGCGGCTATTCCGCCTTCCGGCCCGATGACCACGGCCACTCGGCCAGGCCGGCCATGATGCGCCGCAAAATCGGCTATCGCCCGGCTCATGGGCAGGGCACGTTCCTCCTCCCAGGCGGTGAGCAGCAGGTCCGGCGGGTCCTTTTTCAGTGCCTCCAGCGCCTGACGGAAGGCCTGCGCAGGCTCAATTTGCGGCACATGCGAGCGGCCGCTCTGCTTGGCTGCCTCCAGCGCGATACGCGACAGACGATCGCGGCGGCTGTCCTTGCCTCCACGCGCCACGCAGCGCGTCATCTCCACGGGCCACAGCGCCCATACACCCAGCTCGGTGGCCTTCTGCACGATCCATTCCAGCTTGTCCGACTTGGGCAAGCCCTGAATCAGCGTGACCTTTGCACACGGCTCCGGCGAGGGGAGGGCCGAAAGCACGCGCGCCTCGCAGGCACGGTCGTTCACCACTTCCAGCTTAGCGCTCCACAGCGTCTGGCCGTCCAGCAGCACAATCTCCTCGCCGGGGCGCAGACGCAGCACGCGCGCGGCATGCGCGCTTTCCTCCGGGGAAAGCACGGCTGTCTTTCCTGCCGACGCGGGGGGTTCCACATAAAAACGATGCATCATGCCGCCTCGTTTCTCAGTGCCAGAGCGACCCACTCGCCCTTCTCCAGGCGGTCCGCCACCACATAGCCCGCCGCCAGCGCGGCGTCCAGCACATCCTGCTCCCGCTCGCGGATGATGCCGGAGCAGATCAGCAGGCCGCCCTTTGCCAGATGGCGTGTGAGCGGCGCGGCCAGCATGCGGATAGCGTCGGCCACAATGTTGGCCACGGCCAGGTCGCAGGGCATGGCCTCGCTCTTGCACAGATCGCCCTCCACGGCGCGCACGCGGTCCTCCACATGGTTCAGGACGATATTTTCACGCGCCACCTTGACCGCCGCAGGGTCGATGTCGATGGCCAGCACCTCTTTGGCGCCCAGGCGCGCCGCCGCAATGGCCAGGATGCCGCTGCCGGTGCCTACATCCATCACGCGCATATCGCTCTTGAGGTGCTTTTCCAACAGCTGCATGCACATGTTGGTCGTCTCGTGCGTGCCGGTGCCGAATGCCATGCCGGGGTCCAGTTCAATGATCAGATCCTCCGGGCTGGGCTGGTACGCCTCCCAGGTGGGCTTGACCACCAGATGCGTGCCGATGCGGAAGGGTTTATAATACTTTTTCCAGTTTTCGGACCAGTCCTCATCCTTGACGCCGCTTAACTCCAGGCGCAGAGTGCCAAGGTCCGCGCCGCCCTGAGCGCGCAGCTGCTCCAGCTGGGCGCGCACGGCATCGATCGTTTCCCGTTCCTTTTCCCCACGCTCAAACCACGCCTTGACCAGCACATCGTCAGGCATGGCGTCGACCATGGCGGGGTCGTACAATTCCCAATACACGCCCGGCTGGCGGGGATCGGGTACATCCGCACGGTCCACGATTTCGGTCCCCGCCGCGCCCAGCGCCATCATTTCATCGCTGACCAGGTCGCTTCCAAAGGTGGTGGTGTGCACCACCGCTTCCAGCCATTCCACCGTAAGGCACCTCCGCATCTTCTTGGGTCCAAAAGCGCCCAGGGCGCCTGGCGCCTTGGGCTTTTGGATCAGTTGTTGAATATTTCCTTGATTTTGTCGGCGAAGGTCTTGCGTCCTTCGTATTCCTTGCCGCCCAGGCTCTGCTCCAGTTGGCGGAGCAGGTCCTTCTGCCGCTCGTTCAGCTTACGGGGCACCTCCACATGCACGGTAAGGATGAGATCGCCCTTGAGCCCATTTTTCAGCGAAGGAATGCCCTGCCCCTTGATGCGGAACTGCGTGCCCGTCTGCGTGCCTTCGGGGATGCGCTGCTTCACGGGCTTCTCCAGCGTGGGGACGTCGATCTCCGCGCCCAGGGCCGCCTGTGTGATGCTGATGGGCATATCCAGAAGAATGTTATTACCGTCGCGCTTGAACAGCCGGTGCGGCTTGACCGTTACGGTAATGTACAGGTCGCCCGCGGGACCGCCGCGCATGCCGGGCTCACCCTCGCCGCGCTTGACCAGGCTCACGCCGTCCTGAATGCCGGCGGGGATACGCAGCTTCAGGCTGCGTTTGCGCCGCACACGGCCGGTACCGCCACAGGTCTGACAACGGTCCTTGATGATCTTGCCCTCGCCGTGGCAGGTGGGACAGGTACGGACCGTGACCATAAAGCCGCCGCCCGTGCGCACCTGGCCCGAGCCTTTACAGGTGGGGCAGGTCTGGGGCTGGGTACCGGGCTTGGCGCCCGTACCGCCGCACGCATCGCAGTTTTCGTTGCGGAAGAAATCGACCGACTTTTCGCAGCCGAAAGCCGCCTCCTCAAAGGTGATGGTGATGCGGTGCTGCAGGTCGTTGCCCTGAACAGGGCCGGCCCGGCGTGCGCCGCCGCCCATTCCGCCAAAGAAGGTATCAAAGATGCTTTCAAAGCCGCCCATGCCGCCAAAGCCGCTGAAATCAAAGCCACCTGCGCCGCCGCCGCCCATCTGCGGGCCGTCAAAACCGAACTGGTCGTAGCGTTTGCGCTTTTCGGGGTCGCTGAGGACCTCATTGGCCTCGTTGAGCTCCTTGAAGCGCTCTTCGGCGTTTTTGTCGTTGGGGTGCAGGTCGGGATGGCATTCCTTGGCTTTCTTGCGGTACGCGCTTTTGATTTCGGCCTCGGAGGCATCCTTGCTTACGCCCAACACCTCATAATAATCGCGCTTTGCCAAAAAGCTCACCTACTTACTTTCAAAACATGCTGTATATACAGACCGAATGCCCCGGCGCGCGTGAGGGAGGGGTTTCCTCCCCCGCGCCGGGGCTGATCGGGGCCATACGGTCCCGAATTACTTCACTTCCGCGTCGGCGTCGATGGTGCCGTCCTCGTTGACCTGCGGGCCCGCACCAGCGCCGGGCTGGCCACCCTCCTGCTGATAGATCTTGCCGAAGATCTGGTAAACCTTCTGCGTCATGCTCTCCATCGCATTCTTGATGGCTTCGGTGTCGCCGCCCTCGCGCACCTTCTTGAACTCGTCGATCTCGTGCTGGACGGTCTCCTTATCGGCGCTGTCGAGCTTGTCGCCGTTTTCACGAAGCTGCTTTTCCATCTCGTAGATGAGGGTGTCGGCACGGTTCTGCACCTCGACCTCTTCCTTGCGCTTCTTATCCTGCTCGGCGTACTGCTCGGCTTCCTTCACGCGCTGGTTGATCTCCTCCTCGGTCATGTTGGTGGAAGCGGTGATGGTGATCTTCTGCTCGTTGCCGGTGCCCTTGTCCTTGGCGCTGACGTTGACGATACCGTTGCGGTCGATGTTGAAGGTCACCTCAATCTGCGGCACACCACGAGGCGCAGCGGGAATGCCGGTCAGCTGGAAGCGGCCCAGGGTCTTGTTGTCGTACGCCATGGGGCGCTCGCCCTGCAGCACGTGGATTTCCACAGCCGTCTGGCCGTCGGCCGCGGTGGAGAACACCTGCGACTTGCTGGTGGGGATGGTGGTGTTGCGCTCGATGAGCTTGGTGAAGATGTGGCCCTCGGTTTCAAGGCCCAGGCTCAGCGGCGTCACGTCCAGGAGCAGCACGTCCTTGACTTCGCCGCCCAGCACGCCGGCCTGAATGGCAGCGCCCACAGCCACGCACTCATCGGGGTTGATGCCCTTGAAGGGCTCCTTGTTGGTAATCTTCTTCACCGCCGCCTGCACAGCCGGGATACGGGTGGAGCCGCCCACCAAAATGACCTTATCAATCTGGTCCGGGGTGAGGTTGGCATCCTTGAGCGCCTTGTTCACGGGGCCGATGGTCTTTTCCACCAGATCCGCGGTCAGTTCGTCAAACTTGGCGCGGGTCAGCGTCATATCCAGGTGCTTGGGGCCGGTGGCGTCGCTGGTGATGAAGGGCAGGTTGATGTTGGTGGACATCACGCCGGACAGGTCGATCTTGGCCTTCTCGGCAGCTTCCTTCAGGCGCTGATAGGCCATCTTGTCCTGACGCAGGTCAATGCCGTTTTCCTTCTTGAAGGTGTCGGCCACGTAATTGATGATGCGCTCGTCGAAGTCGTCGCCGCCCAGGCGGGTATCGCCGTTGGTGGCCAGCACTTCAAACACGCCGTCGCCAATCTCCAGCAGGCTTACGTCGAACGTGCCGCCGCCCAGGTCGTACACCAGAATCTTCTGGCCGCCTTCCTTGTCCAGGCCATAGGCCAGAGACGCAGCGGTAGGCTCGTTGATGATACGCAGCACTTCCAGGCCCGCGATGCGGCCGGCATCCTTGGTAGCCTGGCGCTGGCTGTCGCTGAAGTAAGCAGGCACGGTGATAACAGCCTGAGTGACCGTTTCGCCCAGATAGCTCTCGGCGTCCGCCTTCAGCTTCTGCAGAATCATGGCGCTGATTTCCTGCGGGGTGTATTCCTTGCCGTCGATGGTTACCTTGTGCGAGGTACCCATCTCACGCTTGATGGAAATCACGGTGCGGTCGGGGTTGGTGATGGCCTGACGCTTGGCGATCTGGCCCACCAGACGCTCGCCGTCCTTGGTAAAAGCAACCACGGAAGGCGTGGTGCGCGCACCCTCAGCGTTGGGGATAACAGTAGGTTCGCCGCCCTCCATGACGGCCACACAGCTATTGGTAGTACCCAGGTCGATACCGATGATCTTAGACATATGCTTTATCCTCCTCAAAATGCTTGCGCGCTTGCGCAAATTTGGTAGTTGTCCGTTTTGGAAATCTATGTAATGCGGCGGTGCCGCTTACCGGGGAAAGAGGCCGTTATTCAGGAACGACCTTCACCATCGCATGGCGAAGCACCGTGCCCTCCATCTGGTAGCCCTTGAGCAGGACCTCGCAGACGGTACCGGGCTCGCCGTCCTCCGGCGCACCCTGCATCACCGCGTTTTCCAGATTGGGATCGAACTTCTCTCCCTGTCGGCTGATGGGGGTGATGCCGCGCTTTTCGAATGCCTCACACATTTGCCGAAGCACCATTTCCACGCCGCTTTTGAGCGAATCGCTCTCGCCGGCGTTTTCGCCCGCAGCGGTGATGGCGCGCTCCAGATTGTCAATGACCGGCAAAAGCGTGGTGGCAAACGCCCGCGCCCCGTCGTCAAAGGCCTCCTTGCGGACATTCTGGTTGCGGCGCCGGAAGTTTTCAAAGTCCGCCTGCACGCGCTGGGCCATGGCCAGGTATTCTTCCTGCTTGGCGATGGCGGCAGCGAGCGCCTCGGCCGCTTCGGCGGCGGCGGTGTCCTGCGCCATTTCCTCCTTGGCCTGCTCGTGAGCCTCGTCGGCGTCCATGGCGGTTTCCACGGCTGCCTCCATGGTCTCAACAGCCTCTTCCGCTTCGCTGGCCTGCGGCTTTTGCGTAACGTCCTGCATGGTGTCCCCTCTTTGCTTTCTTTTCTTCTTTGCCATATTGTTTTACTCCTTGTCCTGCCTGAGCAGGTCGGTGAGCTGCTTGCCCATGGCGCTGAGCACGCTGAGCACCCGGCCATACTGCATGCGCGTGGGACCGATGACGCCGATGGTGCCATGGGTGTTGTCACTCAAGCGGTAGGTGGCCGTGACCAGTGAACAGTCTTCCAGTTCCGGAACACCGGTTTCGGGACCAATACGCACGGTGAAGGCCATCTCGCCATGGTTTTCCATCAGCTTGAGCAGCTTATCCTTGGTTTCCAGCACGCTGAGGAAGCAGCGGGCCTTTTCCACATCCGAATACTCGGGAAAGTTGAGGATGTTGCTGGCGCCGCCCAAGGTGAGCTTGGCCTTGCCGCCCTCGCTGTCCACCGCGTCCAGAAATTCCGCCACACCGCTGAGCACCGGGCGCTCTGCCTGCATGTCGCGCTCCGTTTCCTTAATCAGGGTCAGCGCCTCGCTCAGCGTATGACCGCTGAGGCGCTCGGTCAGCGTGCGGCTGACAGCGTAGAGCGCATCGGAATCCATATCGTTGCCCACGCGGATCACGGAATCCCGCATGATACCGCCATCGGTAACGATCACCAACAGCGCGCTCTGGCTGCTCACCGGTACCAACTGCAGCGTACGGATGCGAAGCTCCGCACCCTTGGGGCTCATCACCAGCGATGTGTAATGCGTCAACCCCGACAGCACTTGCGCCGCACGGCTGATCACATCCTCCATCTGCTGCGCACGGCTGGTAAAGTAGGCGCGCACATCCGCGGCATCACCGGTGCGGATGGACCCGTTTTTAAGCAACTGGTCCACATACAGCCGATACGCCTTGGCGCTGGGAATGCGCCCCGCGCTCACATGCGGCTGGTCCAGATAACCCAGTTCCTCCAGATCGCTCATCTCGTTGCGGATGGTAGCCGAGCTCAGACCCATCTCATATTTTTTGGAGATGGTGCGGCTGCCCACCGGAATGGCGGTCAGGATATAGTCATCGATGATCGCCTGCAGAATGCGAAACTTACGTGCGTCCATCGTCATCCTTTCCACCTCCCTGACGGTATGTTTCACGCTTCCGGGTTGTTAGCACTCGTTAAGGTCGAGTGCTAACACATGCATATCATATGCCAATGGTCCCTGTTTGTCAAGTGCTTTTGAAATTTTCTTGCTCGAATTCAACATTTGTTCATAATCGGTTCAACCATGGTATAATGCGAGGATGGAGAGGAGGCGCAGCACCTTGAAATCGAGCCGCCTGTTTCAAATTGTTTATGAGCTGATGAGCGGGGAACGCATGACTGCGCCGGAGCTGGCGCGCCGGTTGGAGGTTTCGGTACGCACCATCTACCGCGACGTGGAGGCCCTGTGTCAGGCGGGCGTACCCATCGCAACCGGGCAGGGGCAGGGCGGGGGCATCCGTCTGATGGACGGCTATGTGCTGGATCGCGCCCTGATGAGCCCGGACGAGCAGGAGCGGCTGTTGCTGGCGGTCAAGGCGCTGGCCAGCGCCACCGGCAGCAGTGGCGAGCTGTTGCAAAAGCTGGGCGCGCTGTTCCATGCTCCCGCCACGGACTGGCTATCGGTCGATCTGGATCGCTGGGGCCAAAGCGGAAAGCAGGATATGCGCTTTGATTTGATCCGCAGGGCCATTCTGGAAAAGCGGGTTCTGGCCTTTCACTATGCGGGGACAAATGGCCTGCGAACCCGGAAAGTTCAGCCGGGGCGGCTGTGCTTCAAGTCCTCGGCCTGGTATCTGCAGGCAATATGCCTGGAACGCCAGGAGTGGCGCACCTTCAAGCTCACCCGCATGAGCAGCCTGAGCCTGACGGGGGAGTGCTTCCCGGAAACCCTCGTCCCTCCTCCGATCGAACCCGCCTCCGGCGGACACACCGAGTGCGAAGTGACGCTGCGCTTTCCGGCGGATGCGGCCTTTCGTGTATATGACGAGTTTTCCGGCGAATCGATCCGCATCGGGCAGGACGGCTCCTTCACCGTGACCGCGCGTATGCCGCTGGGAGACGGCTGGCTGTACAGCTATCTGCTGTCTTTCGGCGGGGCTGCTGAGGTGCTATCTCCGCTGCATGTGCGCAGGGGGCTTGCGCAGTTTGCCCGGATGGCGTGCCAGCGCTATGAAAAAGATGTGCCGGAAGTATCAAACCTGACGGAGGATGTCAGGTTTGATGTGTTACCCTGTTCCTGTCCCCCGGAGGAACAACAGGATGGACAGGAGGCTTGTATTATATTGGAACAGAAATTTTGTCAAAGCTGCGGCATGCCCCTCACCGGCACTCCGCAGGAGCTGGGCACCGAGAAGGACGGCTCTCCCAATCCCGACTACTGCACCTACTGCTATCAAAACGGAGCCTTTACCCGAGACTGCACCATGCAGGAGATGATCGATTTCTGCACGCCCATCATGGCCCAAAACCACCCGGGCATGACCGAGTCGGATGCGGCCGCGCGGATGCGGAGCTTCTTTCCCCGGCTGAAGCGCTGGAAGAGAGAAGTCTGCGAGAGACAGCAAAATAACCCCGATAAAAAATAGTGCATAGCAATCGGCCCTTGAATGAAGCCCAGACAGCTTCTTTCAAGGGTCGATTCGCCTGATTGCTCTCGTTTTTTGTGGAAGCTGCTCCTGCCTTTTCTATTTGCAAAGCGCCCCCGGCCTGCTGACAAAGGGCCCCCCAGGAGCCTGAGAACCCGTTGTCTCCATCATTTGCATCATCCCAACAGTCGTGCTCGGGGCTTCGTTGCCTTCGCAAATACCGGCGCCGCTGGCGCTGACCACATGCGGTCCTTGTATTTTTGCTCGCATCTTCGGGTCGCTTGGCACATCGCGCAACGCGGCTCATGGCGCGGATGCTCCCCTCCGGTGCTCAAAGCCTTTCCATATTTGTTGCAAGCGCCACAAGGGAAGGGGGAAGCGAAGCGCTTCCTTTCCAAGCGCATGTATCACAACGCGGCAGACGGACGCATATGGCCGCTTACGCTACATCAGGGCACGCCGCGCATTTTCCAGCCGCTGCAGATACAGCCTGTAGATCAGCTCAATCAAAAAGGCCTGCGCGCTTACAGCTGTGCCCGCCCCGCCGAATCCACCGCAAAGCAGCGTGATGTCCGCCAGAACGCTCAACGACATTTTTGCCAGAGGTGAAATCAAAATCAGGTAGCATCCCCTGCTGTGTACCAGCCTGGCCAAATCCGTCAGAAAGGCGGGCGCGTCGCTTTGCACAAACAGGATCACCGCATCACGGGCTGTAACCATGGCACAGAGCTTGCGCTGCTCATGCGCGTTGAGCGCGCACTGAACCTTTGGCATGGCGAGCATCAGCTGCCGGTAGGCGCCAAACGTCGATACCATCGATTTGCCCGCGCCCAGCACAAGGATGCGGTCGGCCAGCATCAGCCTCCGCACGGCCTCGTCCAACAGGCTGGGATTAAGCAACTGATAGGTTTCACGCAGCGCGTTGAGACAGCTGTCGTAAATATGCCTGACCTGAACGGCAGCGGGATCGTCATCCGCTATGGGCGGATCGCTTTCCTGTTCCCTGGCACACAGGCTTACCGCCAGTGCTGTGCGAAAATCGCGATACCCGCTTACGCCCAGCGTGCGGCAGAAGCGGAATACGGTGCTGTCCACCACTTTGCACTCCCGGGCAAGGGTGCTGATGCTCATATCCAGCACGTCTTTTCCATGTTCGAGTACGTAGTCCGCAATGTTCTGTTCCATACGGGTAAACGTGTCATAACGGTGGCTGATAGCGGCGAAAATGTCCTCGTACTTCACGAAAACTTCTCTCCTTGCAAAACAAGTTGTTTCAGGTTGTATTAATTGTAACATTTATACAAATTTCTGTCAATTACAAAAATACATTTAGCAGTAAATTGCTTCTTATGGAAATGCCTGTTTTGTTTTAATCCACGCTTTGCGCGCGTGCTTGCGAATGGTGACGAAGCGTGCTACAATAAGGCGAAACCACATCATGCGGCATGGCGAGGAGGAAGCATGAATAACATTACCGACATGATCGCCGAGGGAAAGGGAAAGCGCCTCTATGCCACTGAAAACCCTGACGAGGCGGTGGTCTACTATCGTGATGAAACTTTTGCCTTCCATGGGCTCAAGCGCGGGCGCATCATCGGCAAGGGCGAGATCAATAATCTAATATGCGAATACATGTTTACCCTGCTGACCCAAAAAGGTGTGCCCAACCACTTTATCCGGCGCATCGATAACCGTTGTTCGCTGATCAAACGGGTGGAGATCATCCCCGTAACCATTAAGGTGCGCAACATCGTGGCCGGCAGTCTGGCCAAACGCATCGGATACCCGGACGGTACGCGCCTGAAAAATACCGTGGTGGAATACTGCCTCAAGGACCCGGAGCTGGAAGACCCGCTGGTGAATCTGACCCATATCACCGCCATGGAGATTGCCACGGCGGAGGAGATGCGCCGCATGGAGGAAATGAGCCTGCGGGTCAACGATATTCTGAGCGAATGCATGCGTGAAATCAACATCGAGCTGATCGATTTCAAGCTGGAATTTGGCCGCTTTCACGGTGAAATTCTCCTGGCGGACGAGGTGTCGCCCGATACGTGCCGTTTCTGGGATGCGCGTACCCATGAGCCGCTGGATATTGATCGTTTCCGTCATGACCTGGGCGACGTGGAGGAAGCCTACCGCGAGGTGCTGCACCGCCTGACGGGCAATGTGCTCAAAAATACCGAGGAGGAATGACGCTATGACCCCCTTCAGCGGCAAGACGCTGATGATCACCGGCGGCACCGGCTCCTTTGGCGAGGCGGTGCTCAAACGCTTTTTGGATACCGATATCGCGGAAATCCGCATTTTCAGCCGGGATGAAAAAAAGCAGGATGACATGCGCCATCACTACCAGAATGATAAAATCAAATACTACATTGGTGATGTGCGCGAGCTTTCCAGCGTGAAAAACGCCATTCATGGCGTGGATTATCTCTTTCATGCGGCGGCGCTCAAGCAGGTGCCCTCCTGTGAGTTTTTCCCGATCGAAGCGGTTAAAACCAATGTGCTGGGCGCGGATAATGTGCTCACCGCCTGCATTGAGGAAGGTGTGCGCAAGGTCATTTGCCTCTCCACCGACAAGGCGGCCTATCCCGTTAACGCCATGGGCACCTCCAAGGCCATGATGGAGAAGGTGTTTGTCGCCAAGGCGCGTACCGTCAGCCCCGAGCGTACACTCATCTGCGGCACGCGCTATGGAAATGTCATGTGCTCGCGCGGGTCGGTGATTCCGCTGTTTATCGATCAGATCCGGTCGGGACAGCCCCTTACCGTGACGAGCCCGGACATGACCCGTTTCATCATGAGCCTTGAGGAGGCCGTAGAACTGGTGCTGTTCGCCTTTGAGCATGCGCACAGCGGCGATATTCTGGTCAAAAAGGCCCCCGCCTGCACCATCGGTGTGCTGGCCCAGGCGGTGAAAGAACTGTTTCATGCGCCGGACCATCCCGTGCGCATCATTGGCATCCGCCATGGCGAAAAGATGTATGAAACGCTGCTGACCAACGAAGAGTGCACGCACGCTGAGGATATGGGCGATTTTTACCGCGTGCCCTCCGACGCGCGTGACCTGAACTACGATAAATACGTTGTGACCGGTGAGCAGGACCGCAATGTGCTGACCGAATTCAACTCCAGCAACACCCGGCTTTTGAGCGTGGAGGAAGTGAAGGAAAAGCTTCTGGCTTTGGACTACATTCAACAGGCGCTCGCTGCATGGGACAGGCTCTGAGCAGGGCGGAGGGGGCGCAGCAGGCAGCTGCCGCGTCCCTTTTTGCAGGCTGGCAGGAAAAGCTGATCGCCTCCGCACTGGAAGGGGCGATGGGCGGCGTGTGGATGCTGGAGAACACGCCAGGCGGCGCGCTGGCTGAATGCGGGGATTTTCTGTTCCTTGGAGCGCGGGACAGCCAGACTGCGCGAAACCTGCTGATGGCGTGGAAGCGAGAGCACGCGGGGCGCTACGCCATTCTTGCGGCGCGCGACCCCGCATTGTCAGCGCTGGTGCCTGAGGTGTTCGCGGGCGATGCGGCGCTTACGAGGCGCTATGCCTTTCACAAGGGCGGCGAGGCCTTCGACCGGGAGCGCCTGGCGCGCTTTGCCGCCTGTGCGCCTGCGGACGTGGAACTGCGGCCGTTTGACCGGGGGACCTGCCGCCTGGCCATGCAGGCGCCCTGGTCGAGGTCCTTCTGCGAACAGTTCCGTGACGAGGACGACTTTTTGGCCCGCGGACTGGGGATGGCCGCATTGCGGGATGGCGAGCTGGTAGGCGGGGCGTCGTCCTACGTGTGCTTCAGCGGCGGCATCGAGCTGCAGGTGGAAACCCGCAAGGACATGCGCAGGCGCGGCGTGGCGCTGGCCTGCTGCGCCAGGCTGATCCTGACCTGCCTGGACCGTGGCCTCTATCCCAGCTGGGACGCGGCCAATCTGGAATCGGTTGCACTGGCCCGGCGGCTGGGCTACCGCCCTGCCGGACCCTATGACGCATGGGAGCTATACCGCTCTCCTCAGACACAAAAAGACGGGGAAGCGCTTTCCCCGTCTGAAAATCCAAATAACCCCTGACGACGCATCGCTTATTGAGGAGGATTCCTATGGCGCTTTTCAAGCGGCATGAGTTCAGCCAAAACAGCATCACCGAGGGCGTAATCTGGAAAAACCTGCTGGCATTCTTCTTTCCCATCCTGCTTGGGACCTTCTTCCAGCAGCTGTATAACACTGCCGATGCCGTAATTGTGGGCAAATTCGTAGGCAAGGAAGCGCTGGCCGCCGTGGGAGGCGCCACAGGCACGCTGGTCAACCTGGTGGTGGGCTTCTTTGTGGGCCTTTCCTCCGGGGCGACGGTCATCCTCTCTCAGTTCTACGGCGGGCGGCGCGACCGCGAGGTCAGCCAGGCGGTACATACCGCCGCTGCGATGTCGCTGGCGGGGGGCGCGCTGTTCACGGTGCTGGGCATCGTGTTTTCCCCTGTGATTCTGCGCTGGATGGGTACCCCGGAGGATGTGCTGGTCCATGCCGAGGTGTATGTGCGCATCTACTTTGCCGGCATGATTCCTTCGCTCATCTATAACGTGGGTGCGGGCCTGCTTCGTGCCGTGGGCGATTCCCGGCGGCCGCTGTATTTCCTCATCAGCGCCTGCATGGTTAACATCGTGTTGGACGTGCTGCTGGTGGTGGGCCTGGAGATGGGCGTGGCCGGCGCCGCGATTGCCACCATCTTTTCTCAGGCGGTCAGCGCCGTGCTGGTGGTGCTCACCTTGCTGCGTTCCCGTCAGGCCTATCGCCTGGAACCCAGAAAAATCCGCTTCTATGGCAATCTGCTGGACCGCATTGTGCGCATCGGCTTTCCGGCAGGGTTGCAATCGGTCATGTATTCCCTCTCCAACATCATCATCCAGGCCAGCATCAACGCCTTCGGCACCGATATCGTGGCCGCCTACACGGCCTACGGCAAGCTTGACGGACTGTACTGGATGATGATTAACGCCTTTGGCGTATCCATTACCACTTTTGTGGGACAGAACTTCGGCGCGGGCAAGTACGACCGTATGCGCCGAAGCGTGCGCGTGTGTCTGCTGATGACCTTCGGCGCCACGGCGCTGATGAGCGGCTTTTTTCTGCTGCTGGGCGAGCCGCTCTACCGCCTGTTTACCGATGATGCGCAGGTGATAGCGCTGGGCATGCAGATTTTACGGTTGCTGGTCCCCACGTATGTGACCTACATCTGCATTGAGGTACTGGCCGGCGCGGTGCGTGGAACAGGCGATTCGCTCATTCCCACGCTCTTTACGCTCACGGGCGTATGCCTTCTGCGCGTGGCGTGGGTGATGGGGGTGGCTCCCGCCTACCACAGCCTGACGGTGGTGCTGCTCAGCTACCCCATCACGTGGACGGTCACCTCGGTGCTGTTTGTGATTTATTATCTGAAGGGCGGATGGCTCAAGCGTAGCATCAGCAAGGCGAAGCTGGAGGCTTGAGGCGACGTTGGGCGCCTCAGGGCACGACCGCCACCTTAAGCACCCCGTCCAGGCGGTTTTCAAAGATGCGGTAGCCTTCTTCAATGTCGGCAAGCGTGCAGCGGTGGGTAATGAGCGGCGTGGTATCGATCTTGCCCTGTTCGATCAGACGCAGGGTTTCGGCGCAGTGGCAGCCATCCACCCCGCCGGTTTTGAAAATCAGGTTTTTGCCGTACATATCGGGCAGCGGCAGCGTTTGCGGGCCGTCGTAGAGGGCTACGACGGTCACGGTGGCGTTGGGCCTGGCACAGGTCCATGCCATGCGGAAGGTATCCGGCGTGCCGGCCACCTCCAGCACCGCGTCCGCCCCGCCATGGTCGGAATGCTGGCGCACAAAGACTTCCAGCGATTCGGGCGGCGTGGTGAGCACCTCCGGGTGGTGGCTGCGCACGAAGGCCAGGCGCAATGGGTCCGCGTCGCATACGATCACGCGGCGCGGATGCTTGAGCAGTACGCATTGCAGCGTACATAGCCCCGTCGGTCCCGCACCGATGATCAGCACGGTATCCTCCGGTCCGATATTCCCGATCTGTGCGGCCCAATACCCGGTCGCCAGCACGTCGCCCACCAGCAGGGCCTGCTCGTCGGTCACAGAGGAGGGGATGCGGTCCAGCCCCTGGTCGGCGTAGGGCACGCGCACATACTCGGCCTGCCCGCCGTCAATGCGGCAGCCCAGCGCCCATCCACCGTTGGGATCGGTGCAGTTGTTCACCCAGCCGTGGCGGCAGAAATAGCATTCGCCGCAAAAGGTTTCCACGTTGACGGTCACGCGGTCGCCCGGCTTTATGCGGGTAACGCGGGAGCCGGTTTCCTCCACCACAACCACCATTTCGTGTCCGACGGTGATGCCGGGCACAGCCCTCGGCACGCTTCCACGCCGGATGTGGAGGTCGCTGGAGCAGATACTGGCCAGCGTGACGCGCACGATGGCATCCCGGCTGTCCTGAAGGGTGGGGCGGGGCTTCTCCATCAGTTCGAAACGCCCCGGGCTGACGTAGGTATAGGCGAGCATGGCGCACAGCTCCTTTCGATTCGGATCCGGTGCTATTATAGCACAGATCAGGGCAGAGCGGGTTGGGAAAGCGGGGAAGGGACCCGGCATTTTCAGAGAAAACCAGCCTTTGAAAGATAGAGGCAGACCACATCCGCAAACAGTCCCAGTTTCCATGAAAGCAGCCATAAAGCATTGCGCCGCCCGGCCTCCCCTTGAGGGCCGGGCGGCGCGCCGCGTTTCAGCGGATGCCGTATTTTTCAATGACGTAGTCCATATCCTTGTCCCCACGTCCGGACAGGTTGATAAGGATGGAGCCGCGCTTCATCCGCTTGGCCAGCTGCATGGCGTAGGCCACGGCGTGGGCGCTCTCGATGGCGGGGATGATGCCCTCCATCCGCGACAGGGTGAAGAAAGCATCGATGGTGTCCTTGTCCCCGATTACGTCGTAGGTCACGCGGCCCAGATCGTGAAGGAACGCGTGCTCCGGTCCGGAGGAGGGATAATCCAGGCCGCTGGCTACGGAATAGACCGGCGCAGGGCCGCCGTTTTCATCCTTGAGCATGATGCTGTTGAAGCCGTGCATGACACCCTCGCTGCCATAGCTCAGGCTGGCGGCGTGATCGCCCAGGGCTGGACCGCGTCCCAGCGGCTCCACGCCGTAGATATCCACCGGGTCGTTCAGGAATCCGGTAAACATGTCCATGGCATTGGACCCGCCGCCCATGCAGGCAACCACAGCGTCGGGCAGCTCGCCGGTCATCTCCAGAAACTGCGAGCGGGCCTCGATGCCTGCCACACTCTGAAAATCACGTACCATCATGGGGAAAGGATGCGGGCCCACCACCGAACCGATGCAGTAAATGGCATCCTGATATTCCTGGCTGTAGGCTGTAAAAGCCGCGTCCACCGCCTCCTTGAGGGTTTGAAGCCCGTCGGTCACCTCGACTACACGCGCACCCGGAATCTTCGTGCGGGCCACGTTGGGAGCCTGCTTTTTTACATCCACGGCGCCCATGTAGATGTCGCGTTCCAGTCCGAAGTATACTGCCGCCGTTGCCAGCGCCACGCCGTGTTGTCCCGCGCCGGTTTCGGCGATAACCTTTTTCTTGCCCATGTATTTGGCCAGGAGCGCTTCGCCCATGCAGTGATTCAGCTTGTGCGCACCGGTGTGGTTGAGATCCTCCCGCTTGGCATACAGCTGCACGTTGCCCAGCGAGGATGACAGGCGCTCCAGATGCGAAACCGGTGTGTGACGCCCCTGAAACTTCCGGCGGATGCGGCGCAGCTCGTTTACGAACTCGCTGGATTTGCAGATGGTCATGTAGGCGTCGGTGATTTCGTCCCTAGCCGCCCGCAGCTGCGGCGGAATGTAAGAGCCGCCATATTTGCCGAAATAGCCGTTTGCGTCGGGATAGTTGCGGAAATAGGTATCAAAATCCACGTCATGATATTTCATGCTACGAACCTCCTGTTTATTGGATCGGACAATGCGCCGTTTGAAGATAAATCATTCATCGTCCCCGCCGGGACGGCATCGCTTGCTCAACCGCATTGTTTCCCTCCTGAAATCAAAAGGATTTCCGATTTCTGCGGGGGAATGAAAAAGTCCCTGGCAGAAATCTGCTTCTGCCAGGGACGAACTCGATTGTCCGCGGTGCCACCCTGATTCACGGGAAAAGCCCCGTGCGCTTGACGAGATACAATCATATCTCCGGCAAATGACGCATGTCCTCGCGTCGCAGAATACTTTGTGGATTTCCACATTTGACTGCGCCCTCCGCGGTCCATTTGACGGTTCGTTTCCTGCCCGCTTTTCAGCGCCGCGGGCTCTCTGGAAAGACGTGGCCGCCTTTATCTCCGTTTCAACGGTTTGGCGTGTATGAATTTACAAATATTATACTGCACGCAAAGCTGTTTGTCATCCTTTCTGAATCGCTTGTCTTGCTTGAAAGAAATGGATGCTGCAATTCCTAAAACGGTTTCGCCGTCAGAGGGAGACCGCTTTTCTTCCAATTGGCGGTATGCTATAATATGGATCATCATTTTTGTCAAGGAGGTTGCGATTTCTCATGACCAAACGAGTTCTCACAGCGCTCATGGCCGTCGCATTGCTGTGCACGATGCTGCCGGCAATGGCCCTGGCCAACACGGGCAGCATGTATGTGCAGACCAGCAATGGTGGAAGCGTGCATCTGCGCAAGGATCCCATCGCTCCGGCGAATAATGTGCTGACCGACGTGCCCTATGGCGCAGTGGTGGATGTGCTGAGTTATCTTTCCGACCGCAACTGGGCACATGTGGCCTATACCAGCGGGGGCCGCACATGGGACGGCTATATGATGACCCGTTACCTGGTGGTGCAGAAGCCCAAAAGCAAAAACAGCACCAGTGATGACACGTCCGATACCCCGAAGATGCCCGATTTCAAGAACTTTCAGCTCGTTGAGCCCTACGAGGTGATTGTGCGCCCCTCCAAGCCCAATGGCTTTGTCAACTTCCGTTGGGCCCCCTCCTATGACTGCCGTGTGATTATGCGCTGCTATGCGGGATACTCGCTCACCGTCATTGCGCAGGATAAGAACTGGGCGCAGGTGAGCGATCCCCAGACCGGCTATGTGGGCTTCATCAACCGCAGCTTCATTACGACGGTGGGCGACGGGACCAGCGTGGGCGCCGTCCTCAATAACTGAGCAGCCGTGGCAGAACATGAAAAGAGGTGCAAGAAAGATGAAAAAGTTTTTTGCGGTATTGCTGGCCGTGCTGATGCTGCCGGTATTTGCGTTGGCGGAAGAAGCGCAGTCCGTTACGGTAAAGGTTAACGACACGCTGAGCATTGCGGTAAACGTGCCGGATGGCTATGCGTTTGATCAGACGTGGTATGGCGATGTGCTCTACGCGCAGATAAAACCCGAAGAAGAGGGCAAACTGTTGATGGTGTTGTCCCTGGGCTATTCCGAAGAATATGCGGACCGGTCCATCAACGACCTGTCGGATGAGGAGCTTGATTCGCTGATTGCCGTTTCCGTATCGGACTTCGCCAATCCCACCTATACCCTTTCGGAAACCGCCGAGGGCACCAAGCTGATCATCATAGACGAGAACTCGGGACATGACGAGTACGCCGAGATCTTCACGGTCTATCAGGGCTATTTCATCGGCCTGCTGCTGGAGCCCGCAGGCGATGCGCAGGTATCCCAGGAGGAGCTGGATTTGGCGGTTCAGTTCCTCAGCGATATGCAGTTTGTGCATACCGAGGCATAAAAGCTGAAACAGGAAAGCGCGCTGCCCAAAACCGGACAGCGCGCCTTTTATTTTTGCTTCTCGTTTGCGGGAAATGCTGCCCCTCCTGCACCCTTCGGGGCGCGCACGCTCGCAAAAGCGGTGTGGCTAAGGCTTTGGGCACCGGAGGAAAACAGGCGCCCTGCAGGTCCGTGTCACAGAAGGTGGCGCTGTGACCCAAAGGCGGGCGCGAAACGAGCCGAGGGTCAGGCCAGCCTTCCGTGCCGATTGAGCGAACGGGAATCCGCTCCAAACGCCGCCCTTTGTCAGCATTCCTGAAAGGCAGCGGGGAGGCTGAGCGGGTTTTCCGTCAAGACGGGCGAGGCGTTGCCGCTTCAGAACCGCGCCGCACAGCAATTTGCTCGCGTTTCGTTCATGCGGCGAAGGTTCCTCCGCCTGAGCGACAGCGCCGCCATCAGCGCCCACAGGCCGGGCATACTTTGGCCGTCTGTCAGTGGCAGCTGCGTGACGCGAAGGGTGGCTGCTGCGGAAACAATCTGGTCAAAGTTCCCGTCGGTCACCCTGCAGCGCACCTGCAGACCATCCATGTCATGGGTTGCTGTCAGAGACAGAACCGCTTCCTGCGCCCCTGCCACATCCGTCCATACGCCGGTTTCTCCTGTGCGCATCTGCCAGCGGCAGGCATAGGGGAATGCGCCGCCGGAAGCCTCCGCTTGAAACTGTACCGTTTCTCCCATGAGCACCGTCATGTCGGCGGGCTGACGCACAAAGACCAGCGGTTCCTCACGCAGCCGAATGACAAAGCGATTGCCGGCGGCCTCTGCCTCCTGGTAGTCCTTTCCGGAAATCTCCACCGTCACCTCGGCGGGGTCGGCGGCGCCCGCCAGTCATGCCACCGGCAGCGTGATCGTGTGCGCGCGTCCGTCCACAATCTCCTGCGGGAACACATAGCGGAAGGTTTCCGCTTCTTCGTCGCCGTCAGCCCATGCGCGCGGGGTTACGCCCCCTGTGCGCGAGCTTCGTCCGTCTGCCGCCGCGCGATTGAGGATGGTCATCTCCAGCATGCGCTCGCCACCGCGTGTAAAAACGCGGTAGTCCAGTTCCAGGTTCTCCGCAGAGGTGCCCACCGTTTCCGAGTCAAAGGTGATATCGTTGCTCAGGGAATATGGGACAGCACTGTTTCGGGCAGAAGCAGGCGGCGTAATCTGCACGCTGCCGTCCTCCATGTGATGCTCTTACCTACCGTCTCGGAATAGGGAAGACCCACGTAGGCGTCGACCTCCAGACTGGGCTTAAGGTAATATCCGTCCAGCTTCTTTTCAATCGTCGGGTAAGCGTTCAAAAGCGGCTCCGGCCTGACCTCCGGCACGCCCCAACGGCCTTGCACAAAGAACAGAGATGCATAGCAGCCGTCCGCAGCCGTCCGACGCGGGTTCGCAGGAGGAGATGCGTTGGCCGTCCGCATAGGTGGTTGTGCGCTCTGCAAAATTCTCGGTTGACAGCACGGCCACCACCGCGCCGGACAGGCTGAGTCCGGCTGCCGGGGCAACGTCGAAAGCGTAATCCCGGCGATCCCTGGCCGCCTGGGAGTATCGGTTTTCCAAGGTGCCGGTCGCCCCGGTGGAAAGGTTGATCCACGTCAGCCGCATTTCGTCGGCAAGATAGAAGCCGTATACATCTCCGCCCAGCTCGGCATATTTCATCTCGGGCATGCTCATGGACAGGGGCGTTTGCGTCTTTTTGGTCACGTTTACCAGCAGGTCGGGGTTAAGGGCGGCGCCGTTGAAGGTTTCCGTCTCTTCCTGCGAAGACATCAGCGAGGGTGCGGACGTCAGGGCGCGTCCGGATTTTCCGCGCGAATCATAGAGAGGAATGTCGCCGCTGTTCCAGATCGTAAACTTCCACTTTGCAAAGAAGATCTTCACCAGCAGATAGGCGCCGCCTCCGGCCGAAACGCGCAGATACTGATCCCCGCCGGTCAGCATGACCAGGAAGCTGATGTATCCGTAGCCGTTGATGCTGATGCTCGGCACGTTTTTGGCTCCGATCCCCGCCGCAAAGCCGATCTGCAGCCGGATCATGACGGACATACCGCTGGTGCCGGTATCCAGCTTCAAATTGTGGAGGCTGGGCCAGCCGTTGTCCTTCCAGCTTAGGCCCATTTCCACGCCCAGCATGCCAGCCGCCGATACGGACAGAGACAGACCCGCGCTGAGGAAAAAGGCGCTGATCTGCGTGGCCATCTCCACACCAAAGGTGGCGGTCGCACCCAGCATGGCCTGCCCACGGATGGAACCCTTCCTGTCGCTGTCCTTGAGGTAGCGCCCCTGAAGGATGAAGAAGAACCCGGCCTCCGCCGTAAAGCTGCCCAGGAACTGAAACCGTTTGCTTTCCTGCCCCTTTCATACGGCCTGCGCCTTGGCAAACTGCTTGGCGAAGTAGCCCTCTTTTTCCACTTCGCGCTGGCGCTTTTCCAGGTCGGCCTGGTCCTGTGTTTTCCACAAAGAGGTATCGTCTGTACCCGCGATATCCTTCATGGCGATGCCCATGGCAAAATAGGCGCTGCCGTCCAGATTGATGCCGATTTGGGGAATGTACTTGGAGGGCAGGTCGAAGCCGATGGAGGACACTGTCAGAAAGCTGGGCAGGCTTGAAGGAAGGGTGAACCCCAGTCCGCCCAGGGACAGAATGCTGCTCATGGCTCCGCTCTGATCAAAGAGCGGGCCATCCGGCGCACCGCGCTGTACCATCTGGCAAGACTCTGTTCCCAGGACGGATAGTGCTGCACCACGGCGGGAATGATGGCGCGGATGGTTTCGGAAGCTTCCCTGATGCTCCGACCGTACTGAATGCGTTCCTTTTTGGAATATTCCGCGTTAAAAGGCGCGTTGCGGTTGGTGTAGATGTAATCGCTCTGCGCCACAAGCTCGTCATGATCGTAGGAAAGATCGTCCATCATGGCACGCAGGTTGGCTGTGAGGCTGTCCAGCTGGGCAAGCGACCCATTGCCGGACGTGAGCTCGGCGTAGCGCTGGGGATCGCTGAGCAAAAGGTCGGCCAGGGCTTTTTCCACGTCCTGCGCCGTATCCATCAGGCCCTTGAGATCATGCTCGATCAGCCGCTCCAGGTATCCGGCAATCTGGGCGGCGTTCATATTCTCGCTGGGTGTCATGCCGTCATGCCAGCCGGCGGCGTCCTCGTCAAGGCCGGACAGCGCCACCGCAGCCTCCAGCTCCGCCTCAGAAATCAGAAAGCGTTCGCCGTCTGCCAGCGCTTCCAGTGGCAGCGCCTGCAGAAAGATCAGCGCGGAAAGTGCCGCGGCCAAGAATCGCTTGAACATGTCCTGCCTCACTTCACCTTTCATTCGTCGCTGGAGAGCACCGAGGAATCCGTAACGATTTCATAGTCCGATCGCCACGCCTGCATCAGCGATTCGAGCTTTTCCAGCTGCGCGGCTTCGAGCGCGGAATTCTCCAGGGCTGCATTTTCCTGCTCGGTCAGCACATGCGCGCCGCCCGGCTTATCGCTCATGTATTTGATGATGTGTACGCCGGCCGTGGTCAGCACCGGGCCGCTCACATCGCCCGGCTGTTCGAGCGCCGCGGCTGCCGCCCGAAACGCCTCGGCCCAGTTTTCGCTCTGCGGGTGAAACAGAAAGCCCGGATCTTGTACATCCTGATGCGTGGAATCGATGCTGTATTCCGCCATCAGGGCTTCAAAGCTCTCGCCCTGCTCCAGACGGGCGGCAATCTCCTGCGTCTTTTCTGCAAGCGCCGGCACAGCCTCCTGGCTCTTGGCACCGTATTCCTCCAAGAGTGCCGTCAGATTCGCATCGGCGTCATCATAGGCGGCCTTGTAGGGGGTGATGTCCAGGCCATCCGCCGCAGCCCTTGCCAGTGCGTCGTAAGCCTCGTCCTTGACCGCCTGCGCCTGCTGTACGCGCGCATCGATCTGCTCCAGCGCCTCGGTGATTTCCTGCGGATAGGCCAGCAGAATGTGCTTGATGCGGCGGTACCCCTCCGGCGTATAGAACGCCTCGTTGCCCGCCAGCAGGATCTCCGACTCATAAAGCGGAATATCGTTTTCATAGCGCAGCCGGTCCGGACTGACAAAGGCGTCCGGATAATACTGCAAAATCTGAGCAGGGGTGACGGTTACATCGCCGCAGTAGAGGGCCAGGATGCGGCGGTACCGCTCGGAGGCCAGCGCTTCCTGATAATAGGCGTCCACGGTGTAGCCCTGCTTCTCCAGCCACTGGCCCACCTGCGCTTCGCTGACCTCTTCCCCGGATGCGGTCAGTTCCTGATACAGGCCCTGCCATACGCTCTCATACAGGTTTTGGGCATGGGTACGCAGGCTTTGCGCCTGCTCCTCCGTGATGATGTCCTGACCTGTCTCGCGGAGCTTGTTCTCAATCAGCCCCAGACCGATGAAGTGGTCAATCGCATCCGCCGCCAGCTGTTCCCGATCGGCCTGGCTCAGCTCTATCCCCATGGCGGCAGAGTAATCCAGCGCAGATTGGCAGGAAAACCGCACCACCTCAGGCGAATAGCCATATATCGCTCACACGCTCCGCGGGGAGTTCCTCCGCCTGTGCGAAGGATAGCAGCGAGAGGGTCACCAGCATCCAGCACAGCGTCGTTTTCAGCTTCATTTTTTTTGCATTCTCCTTGTTTTCCGCAAATGGGTCAGGCTTCTTGATGAGCGGGAAAGGAACCCGTGATGTAAATTGAATGATAACCTTTGTGAACATAGCAGATTTCACCACTTTGCACCAGTGCCTTTTTAAACTCTTAACTATAATTGTAATGCAATTTACATACGGGCAGACCGGGCTGGGCAGGAAAGCGGTGGATAGTGTCCGGCCGGAGTTTGCCGGGCCTTTCCGAAAGAGCAAAACATCTGCTGGCACGGGCCCTGTCGCGCTAACAGCTGCTTCCCGTGCGGGCGTCGCAGCCATCCGGGGAGAACGGCTGCCAAATGCGGCAACAGGACTTCCTGCTTCCAATGACCTGTACGCCTCGCGACGGCAAAAGGAAAATGATTGGAGGGAACCGTGGGACCCGCCTTGCCTTTTTCCTCCCGCCATGATACAATCACCCCATCAGGAAGGAAGTGAAGACGATGGATTCCATACGCATCGTCGTGATTGGCGCGGGCGCCATCGGCGGCGTTACGGCGGCGCTGATGAAGCAGGGAGGAAGCGATGTGACGCTGGTGTGCAAGCATCAGGAGATCGCGGATATCGCCTCCGGCAGAGGCCTGCACATCACGGGCGTAAGGGGCGAGCACATGGTGCACCTGGACGCTGTGGCCGATATTGCCGAACTGGACGGAACCTATGACGTGGCGCTGATCGCCACCAAGGCCTACGATATGCCCGCCTGCGCGCGGGCGCTGTTGCCCTATCTGAAAGACAATTCGCTGGTTCTGAGCCTGCAGAACGGCATTTGCACCGACGCGCTGGCCTCCGTTGTGGGCAAAGAGCGCACAGTGGGGTGCGTGATCGGCTGGGGCGCAACCATGCTCGGGCCGGGCGAGCTTGCCGTGACCAGCACGGGAGAGTTCCTCATCGGACGCATCAGCGGCGATCAGGAGGCGCTGGAACCCATCCGGCGCGCCATGAATGCAGCCGCACCGACGGTCATTACGCCGGATATCTATGCGGAGCTGTATTCCAAGCTGATTGTCAACAGCTGCATCACCTCGCTGGGGGCCATCTGCGGCCTGTATTTGGGGCAGATGCTCCGCAGAAGCCAGGCGAGGCGCATCTTTCTGGGCATCATCCGCGAGGCGATGGACGTGGCGCATGCCCAGGGCCTGAAGGTGCCGCCCTTTGGCGGAAGGCTGGACTATGACAAGCTGCTGGCTGGGGATGGAGCGCTGGACAATCTGCGCCGGCACGCCATGATCCTGTTGGTGGGTCTCAAATACCGGCGGCTGAAAAGCTCCAGCCTGCAATCGCTGGAGCGGGGACGGCCCACCGAGATTGACTATTTCAACGGCTTTATCGCGCAAAAAGGCGAGGAGCTGGGCGTGGATTGCCCCATCAACCGTCGCTTGACCGTCATGATCAAGGAAATCGAGGGCGACAAGCGCAGCATCAAGGTCGCAAATCTCTACGATCCTGTGTTCTGTGCGCAAAAGAGTGCGCGTCACAGCGCAAAGGCCTGATCGCAAAGCAAAAAGACCGCTTCGGAAGGAAGAAAACCTCCCGAAGCGGTCTTTCTTGAAGGGTTACGCGTCGCGGTAGCCGTTGGGGTTATTGCTCTGCCAACGCCAGGAATCGCGGCACATGTCGTCCAGCGTCTTTTCCGCCTGCCAGCCAAGCAGCTCTTTGGCCTTGGTGGGGTCCGCGTAGCAGCGGGCCACATCGCCCGGCCGGCGGTCTACGATGACATAGGGAATCCGGATGCCGTTGACACGCTCGAAGGTGTTGACCAGATCCAGCACGCTGTATCCCGTACCGGTACCGAGGTTGAACACCTCGCAGCCGCTGTGCTGCATCAGATAGTTGCAGGCCGCCACATGGCCGCGCGCCAGGTCCACCACATGGATGTAATCGCGTACGCCCGTGCCGTCATGCGTGGGATAGTCGTTGCCGAACACGCGCAGCTGCTGGAGCTTGCCGCTGGCCACCTGGGTGATGTAGGGCATCAGGTTGTTGGGAATGCCCACGGGATCTTCCCCGATGAGGCCGCTTTCGTGCGCGCCGATGGGGTTGAAGTAGCGCAGCAGCGCCACCGACCAGTCAGGATAGGCATGCGCCACGTCCCGGAGTATCTGCTCGATCATGTACTTGGTCCAGCCATAGGGATTGGTGCATCCGCCCGTATGCATGCTTTCCACCAGCGGCATCTCATCAGACATACCATAGACCGTCGCGGAGGAGCTGAACACAATGCGCTTGACGCCGTGCTTGCGCATCGCCTCACACAGGGTGAGGGTGCTGTCCAGGTTATTGCGGTAGTATTCGAGGGGCTTCTCCACACTTTCGCCGACAGCCTTGTACCCCGCAAAGTGGATGACCGCGTCAAAGGAATGGGAGGCGAACACCTTGTCCAGTCCGGCGGCGTCGGTTACGTCCACGTTATAGCAGCACACATGCTGCCCGGTGATGGTTTTCAGGCGGTCGAGCACATGCTCGCTGGCGTTGTAGAAGTTATCCACGATAACGGCCTCGTGGCCGGCTTTGAGCAGCTCCACATAGGTGTGGGAACCGATGAAGCCCGCGCCGCCCGTGAGAAGGATTTTCATGAAGCGCACGTTCCTTTCCTGTTCAGTTAAAACAGCTTCTCGGGATAGGTGCCGTCCTCGTGCATCTTTTTGAGTTCGGCCTGCACATAGGGCTTATCCTCGTGGTAGGTCACGCCGAACCACACCGCGTCGGTAGAGAGCACATCCACCTTCAGGCCGTCCTCGTGCATGAGCTGGTCCACGAGCACGGGCAGCACATATTCGGCCTTGAGCTCGGTGGGGGAGAGGCTCTTGAGGAAAGCGGTGAAGCGCTCCTCAGCCTTATCAAACAGCCAGGGCGTGAATCCGAAGAAGTTCATGCTGACCAGGCTTTCGGGATTGAGAATGACGCCGTTTGGGTCCTTCTCGGTATCGCGGATGGTGCCGTCGGGGAAGGGCTGGATCTTGTAGGTTTCGGTCACGGAAGTCAGGTGGCCGTTTTCATCCACATCGCACACGCCACGGGTGACATGGCCATGCTCGCTGACGGTGTTCTTCAGATAGTAGCCCACCATGCAGGCGTGTTTTTCGGGAGCGAGCTTTTCCAGATGGTCCACCATGGTCTTGAAGGCGCTGGTGCCATAGTAATCATCCGCGTTGATGACGGCGAAGGGCTCGTGGATCAGGTCCTTGGCCGCCAGAATAGCCTGCACCGTGCCCAGGGGTTTGGTACGCTCGGCGGGGATGGAGCAGCCCGCAGGCAGGTTGCCGAGCTCCTGGAAGGCGTATTCCACCTTCACACTGCCCTTGACCACGTCGCCCACCAGTTCGCGGAAGCGGTCCTCAAAGTCATGTTTGATGATGAATACGACCTTGTTGAACCCCGCCTTCACGGCATCGTAGATGGAGTAGAGCATCAGCACCTCGTTATGAGGACCCATGCCGTCAATTTGCTTGTTTCCGCCGTAACGCGAGCCCATACCGGCGGCCATGATCACTAAGGTTTTATCCATGTTGATCAATCCTTTCTCCCGTATCTGTTTATGCTCGACCCGTCTTACGGCGGGGGAAAGCTGGCTTATAGCGCCGTGCGCAAAGGCTGTTTGCCCTTGCCCCTGCGGGAGCCGGTCTTTTTTCCCCGGCCGCCTGAGGCCGGCCCGGCAAGGGAAATCGGCCGGGGTTCCACGCGCATCTCCGGGCAGTCTACAGGCTTGTCCTCAAAGCCCTCTGTGCTGTCGCGGCGGAAAAAGACCGTCAGGGTGCGCAGCATGAGCTTGAAGTCGTAGGAAAGGGAAAAGTTTTCGATGTAGAGGAGGTCCAAAATCGCCTTGTCCTTGGGACTGGTATTGTACTTGCCCTCGATTTGCGCAAGGCCGGTCAGCCCCGCCTTCATCTGCTGGCGGTAGGCGAATTCGGGTACCTCGCGAGTGTAGCGGTCCACATTTTCCAGCATCTCCGGGCGGGGGCCCACGATGCTCATGTCGCCGCGCAGCACGTTCCACAGCTGGGGCAGCTCGTCAATGCGGTATTTGCGCAAAAAGCGGCCCACCGGGGTGACGCGCACATCATCCTTGCGGGCGGAAAGGCAGTTTTCCTCCTCGCGGTTTTCCGGATACATGGTGCGGAACTTGATGATCTGAAAGATGCGCCCGTTGATGGTGGCGCGGTCCTGCCGGAACAGCACCGACCCATTGCCGCTGGATTTGAGCACAATGGCGGTGATCAGCATCACGGGACTGGTCAGCACCAGGCCGGCCATGCTGATGACGATGTCGCACGCGCGCTTGAGAAACATCTGCGTAAGGGTAAGCTCCATGCGGTGGATGAACAGAAAGGGCGCGTCATCCAGAATGTTTTGCTGGGCGGTGGAGATGACCACATCCTCCAGCTCGGCCAACAGGTAAATGGTTTTGTTGTGCTTGTAGCAATAAGCTTCCAGCAGGGCTTCCTCCGTATCGGGAATGCCTGCCAGAAATACCACGTCGTGGTCCTGAATGGTCTGCTTTACGTCCGGGCATTCGTAGTGGACCACATCGGTCAGCCGGTAGCGCTGGCGAAACGTGGCCATTTTGGAGGCTACGTGCTCAGCCAGCTCCTGGGAAGACGCGACGATGCAGCAATCCAGCGGCGGATTGATGCGGAAATAATACCGGTAGCCGAGCGCTACAAAGAGATAGATCATGAGCAGCTGCAAAATGAAAGCCCCGAACAGCAGGGCCAGGTCCTCGCCCCAGAAGGTAAAGCTGGGGTTGGCATCCGGGTTGTTGGGGTTGGTATTCATGATCTGCAGCATCACGTAGGTGATCAGATCTGTAAAAAACGTGGCCAGCGATATGCTGGCAAAGACGGACCGCATTTTTTTGACGCCGATCTCATAGCCGCCATACACCACGCTGAGGAGCAGCATGGTCAGCACAAACGTAGCTATCGTGGTGCCGGCGGTACGGCTGATGTTCAAAATGGCCTCGTTGGTAATGGAAAGCATGCCAAAAAAGGACACGAACAGCGATGCATATAAAAGCGCCTGGAAGCATAGCTTCATCAGCTGTGTGGCATAAAAGCGTTTGCGTTGCATAGACGCCTCCATCAGTGCGGGCCCTGTCGGGGGAGGACGGCATCGCCCCGAAAAAAACCCCATATACCTTACACAGCATAGCACGGCATTTGGAATGTGTCAAGCGCGGTCAGGGCCCAGAAGCCGCCCGACGGCTGCGGCCAGCGCCTCCACATCGGTTTCGGTGTTGTAGATGCCCACGCTGGCGCGGCAGGCACCCGTGTGCAGCGTGCCAAGCCACTGGTGCACGGAGGGAGCACAGTGCAGCCCGGCGCGCAGGGCGAAGCCGTCGTGGGCCAGCGAGTCGCACAGCTCGCCGGAGTCCATGGCGGTGGGCACAAAGCTGACTACGCCCACCTTGGGCGCGGCGGGGTGGCCCAGCACGCGCACGCCGCGCAGGGCGGACAGGCGCGTGCGCAGGTCGCGCGCCAGCGAATCCTCGTACTGTTCGATTTCCTCCCGGTGAGACAGCGCGAAGCGCGCTCCAACCAGCAGGCCCGCAATCCCCGGCAGGTTGGCGGTGCCGCTTTCGTAGCGGTCGGGGAGCTGCTCGGGCTGAATCATGCTTTCGCTCTGCGAGCCGGTGCCGCCCACCACCAGCGGCCGGGGCAGCATGCCGCGGCCCAGCACCAGCACGCCCGTGCCGTGCGGACCCAGCAGTCCCTTGTGACCCGGCATGGCGATCATGTCCGCGCCCAGCGAGGATAGCGATACATCCAGAATGCCCGCCGTCTGTGCGGCATCCACCAGCAGGGGGACACCGTAAGGCTTGAGCGCGCGGGACAGCTGCTGCACCGGCTGCACCACGCCTGTCACGTTGCTGGCATGGCAGATCACGCATAGTGCGGTGCGCGGCGTAATGGCGGCAGTCAGCGCCTCCGGAGCGATCAGCCCCAGGCTGTTGGGCGCGAGCATGCGCACGCGGATGGCCCCCTGCTCCTCCAGCCCCTTGAGCACGCGCATCACGGCATTATGCTCGGCGTGGGAGCAGATCACCTCGTCTCCTTCGCACAGCGCGCCGCGGATGGCGGTGTTGAGCGCCTCGGTGCAGCTGGGGAAAAAGATGACGTTTTCGGGCGCGGGCGCGTCAAACGCCTCGGCCAACAGCTCGCGGCACCGCTGAATGATGCGTCCCCCACACAACGAGAGCGCATGCCCTGAACGCCCCGGATTGCCGCCGAGCTTCTGCAGTGTGCCCGCCATGGCGCGCACCACCATGGGCGGTTTGGGAAACGAGGTAGCGGCGTTGTCCAGATAGATCATCTCGAAAACCTCCTTCGAGGCCCCACACACGCGGGTCGCTCTACGCATACTGTATGAGCAGGGAGGGGGGAAATGAACCCATGCAGCAGGAAGTTTTCGGGATCGCGTCGTTTCGCTCGCGGCAGCAGGTACTTAAATTTGAAGGCGCGCTGCGCCGCGCTGGTGTTCGCGTATCGGTCATCACCACGCCGCGCGATGTGTCGGTGGGGTGCGGGCTGAGTATCCGCTTTGAGCTGAATGATGCGCGGCATGTGATGGAGGTGTATGAGCAGCTCCATCCCTCAAACCTGATCGGCTTCTATCGCGTGGAGCGCGAAAATGGTCAGCGCACGGTGACAAGGCCGCTGTAAACGGCTTGCCAGACGGTCCCCGGCAGGCGTATGCTTGTCGGGGACTGCTTTTTTACGCGGAATGCAACCTTCAGGGCTCCCGGCGCTTCTAATGAAGGAAAGGGGGAGGAACATGGACAAGCAGACCTTTTCCGAGGCAGTTCAGCAAATGGAGCGTAGCCTGTACCGTGTGGCCATGAGCTATACCGGAAACGTGCCGGACGCAGCCGACGCAGTCCAGGAGGCGTTGCTGCGCGCCTGGAGGCGGCGTGACACGCTGCGCGACGAGCGCTACTTCGATACGTGGCTCATGCGCGTTGTGATCAACGAGAGCAAGACGCTGCTGCGCAGGAGGCGGCGCTTGCTGCCCATGGCGCAGCCGCCCGAACTCCGCGCGGCCGAGCCGCCCGGCGCGGATGTGGCGCTGTATGAAGCACTGTTCAGCCTGCCGCCCCACTACCGCCTGCCGCTGACGCTGACCTGTCTGGAGGGATATACCATGCGCGAGGCCGCGCATATGCTGGGCGTGCCGGAGGGCACGGTGAAGGCGCGCGTGCACCGCGCGCGACGGCAACTCAAGGAGCTGCTGGGAGAGGAGGAAACGGACGATGCGTGAAAAAGATCTGGACCGCGCCTTTGGCAATACGCCGCCCGCGTTCACCGGGCGAATCAATCAGACACTTGCACAGCTGGAGGACAAACCCCGTCGCATTCCGCGCCTGCGCGCGGCACTGATCGTGGCGGCGGTGCTGGCGCTGCTGTGCGGCATTGCCTACGCGGTGATCATGCAGGGGCAGGCATGGTATTACAACAACCGGTTCACCGCCTATCAGGAACACGAGCCCCAGAAGCACCAGGCCATCATGGATAACCTGCAGATCGTGACACAGCAGGAGCAGACGGAGGGAACGCCCGTGCGCGTGACCGTGCAGGATGCGGCCTGGGTCCCGCAGGAGAAGCTGCTGACGGTATCGCTGCGTGCCGTAGAAGTAGACCCGCAAACGCAGGAGCTGCACCCCATGTGGAACCTGGACCCCGACGGCAGCTATGTGGGGGATGACGCGGAGGCGCTGGCCGAGGACGAGGAAGCACGGAGCGAACACTGGCTGCTCACGGAAAAGGGCTTCGGTCCCGTGCGGGAGATGATGAACGATGGCTCGAAGGAACTGTTGCTCTTTGAGGCGGATCGGGTACTGCTGGGCACCCCGGACAATGCGGTGGAAATATTGGGGAATGGCAGCAGCATGGACAGCTTTGTGGGGGAGGACAACGCGGTCATCACGGTGCTTAAGATGGAGCTTCCCTGGCTGGACGAGAGCTATGATGCGCAGGTGATGGCGCGTGAGGACATGGAGGAAGCGCAGAAGGAGCGCCTCGTGGCGCAGGCCCAAAAGGCGCGGGAGGCGCTGTCGGCCCAGGCAGACGGCGAGCTGAGCCTGTGCGTGCCCTACGAGGTTTTCCCCTATGTGGAGGACGACGACGAGGCCCTGTACACCGGCGGGGTAAAAGGCTGGGTCAGCTTCCGCATCCGGGTGGAGGAAACCGCACAGTAAAGCAAAAGGAAGGCAGCCGTCCCAAATCCGCACTTGCGTGAGGGTGGGACGGCTGCTTTCACATTGAAAAAAAGATATCCGAAGCCGGCAGATTGCGCTTGAGAGGTTGGCGTTTTTGTGACCGCATCGCAGGCGCAGGGGAAAGCGCTATGACAAGCAAACGCCCCGTGCTTTCCGGCACGGGGCGTTCAATGTCCAATCGGCGATCCCATCAGGCTTCCACGTTGGACTTGGAGGGCAGCGTACGCTGCACGTTGCCGCTGCGCAGGCAACGGGTGCACACATTCAGACGCTTGGCCTGACCATCGACCACGACGCGGACGCGCTGCACGTTCGGCGCCCAAATGCGGTTGGTCTTGCGGTTAGAGTGACTCACGTTGTGGCCGCTCATGGAACCCTTCGCACAAACCTCACAAAACTTGCCCATCACTACACCTCCTAACGGGAGTTTGCATTCATAACAGCCTGTCTATTGTATCATGGTTTGCATGCTTTGACAAGAGAAAACATGGATTTTGGCGAGAAATTTCGTGCCGGATCTCTCGCTTTATTTATCATCCATCTTGAGCACGGCCAGAAACGCTTCGCTGGGCACGGAAACGGTACCGAACTGGCGCATGCGCTTCTTGCCCTCCTTCTGCTTTTCCAACAGCTTTTTCTTTCGGGAAATGTCGCCGCCGTAGCACTTGGCCAGCACGTCCTTGCGCATGGCCTTCACGGTTTCACGGGCGATGATCTTGCCGCCGATGGCTGCCTGAATGGGAATTTCAAACAGCTGACGGGGAATCACATCCTTGAGCTTCTCGGCGATGCTGCGGCCGCGCGCATAGGCCTTGTCCTTGTGAACGATGATGGAGAAGGCGTCGCACAGTTCGCCGTTAAGCAAAATATCCAGCTTGACCAGCTCGCTCTCGCGGTATCCCTTGAGCTCATAGTCGAAGCTGGCGTAGCCGCGGCTTCGGCTCTTGACCTGGTCAAAGAACTCAAAAATGATTTCATTCAGGGGAATTTCGTAAATCAGCTTGACGCGTCCACCCTCGTACTGCATGTCGATGAAGATGCCACGCTTGTCCACACAGATGTCCATCATCGCGCCCACGAACTCCTGGGGCGTATAGAGGGTGCAGGTGACATATGGCTCCTCCATACGCGCAATCTCACCCGCGGGAGGAAGGTTGGAGGGATTATCGATGGAAAGCTCCGTCCCGTCGGTTTTAAACACATGGTAGATAACGCTGGGCGCGGTGGTGACCAGGTCCAGGTCAAACTCCCGCTCCAGCCGCTGTTGGATGATCTCCATGTGCAATAGTCCCAGAAACCCGCAGCGAAACCCGTATCCCAGCGCGGTCGAGGTTTCCGGATCAAAGGAGAGGGAAGCGTCGTTCATGCGCAGCTTTTCCAGCGCGTCGCGCAGGTTGTCATAGTCCGCGCCGTCTGCCGGATAGATGCCGCAGAACACCATGGGGGTCACCTTTCGGTAGCCGGGCAGAGGCTTGTCCGCCGGGCGGGCTGCGTCGGTGATGGTATCGCCCACACGGGTATCGGCCACGTCCTTGATGGAGGCGGAAACATAGCCCACGTCGCCCGGATAGAGCGCGTCGCAGGGCGAATAGCCGGGTCGGAAGGTACCCACCTCCACCACGTCAAACTCGCTGCCTGTCTGCATCAGCCGCATGCGCATGCCCGGCTTGACAGTGCCCTGCACTACACGCACAAAGCAGATGGCGCCGCGGTAGTTGTCGTAGAAGGCATCGAAGATCAGCGCCTGCAGGGGCGCGCTTTCATCGCCCGTGGGCGCGGGGATGTGCTTGACGATCGCCTCCAGCACGTCCCGGCAGTTTTCACCCGTCTTAGCCGAGATCATCGGCGCCTCGGAGGCGTCCAGCCCGATGACGTCCTCAATTTCCTTTTTTACCTCTTCGGGCTGTGCGGAAGGAAGATCGATCTTGTTGATGACGGGGATGGTTTCCAGATCGTGCTCCAGCGCCATATAGACATTGGCCAGGGTTTGCGCCTCGATGCCCTGCGTGGCGTCCACCACCAGCAGCGCACCCTCGCATGCGGCCAGAGCCCGGCTGACCTCGTAGCTGAAGTCCACATGACCGGGGGTATCGATCAGGTTCAAAGTGTAGGTTTCGCCGTCCAGCGCCGTGTACTGCATGCGCACAGCCTTGGATTTGATGGTGATGCCGCGCTCGCGCTCCAGCTCCATGGAGTCGAGAATCTGATCCACCATCTGGCGCTGTTCAAAAACACCCGTCATCTCCAAAAGGCGGTCGGCCAGCGTGCTCTTGCCGTGGTCGATGTGGGCGATGATGCAGAAGTTGCGGATATGGCTCAGCCGGTCTGCGTGCAAAAAAACCCCTCCAAAACAAGCGGAATCCAACATCCTTTATCATATCGGATTCACCGGGAAAATGCAAGCGGGAAGGGCTTTGTCAAAAATGGCGCGGCGAGGCTGCCGACGCCGCGCATTATGCCGTAAAATGCCGCATTTTGTCTTGACAGGGCCCGCCGGGTCTGCTATCGTAGGGAAAAAAGCAGGGAAGGGCACGGTGCGGGCCATGATCGTCATCGGAATCTGCGGCGCCAGCGGGAGCGGCAAAAGCACGCTGGCGGAGGAGCTTTGCCGGGCCATTGGCAAAGGGTGCCTCGTTATCAACCATGACTGCTATTATCGGGACCACCCCAGCCTCACCTTTGAGGAACGGTCTCTGCTCAACTACGACGAGCCGGAAATCTTCGATCATGATCTGTTTCTGGAGGATATCAAGCTTCTTCTGGATGGAAAACCTATTACCCGCAAGCGCTATGACTACACCCAGCATCGCCGCGCCGATACGGACGAGCTGATCTATCCGCCGGATGTGCTCATCATCGAGGGCATTCATGTGTTCTATGACGAGCGCCTGTGCGAATTGATGTTTCTCAAGCTGTATATGAGCGTAGAGCCGGATATCTGCCTGCTGCGCCGTATCACCCGCGACATCAATGAGCGTGGGCGCAGCATCGAAAACATTTCGGTCCAGTATCTGAGCACCGTCAAGCCCATGTACGACAAGCACATCCGCAATTACATCGAACTGGCGGACGTGATCGTGGCGCATGGGGGACGCAACGCGCGCATCGTGGATATTCTGGCCGGCTATGTGCGCGACGAACTCAGGCTTCGCGGGGTGGAGGAATAAATAGAAACCGGCACAGACCACTTATGGAAAATCAGCTCCGTGAGGGTCGGTTCAGGCTGTTGACAAAGGACGGGGGCGCAGGGTCTCCCCGATTGCGCAGTTATTCCCGCCTCCCTGACAACTGCGCCCTATGCCCGTTTCGCTCCCCGCTTTCGGGCCGCGCATTACCGCATTCGGCGGCAAGCGCCCACAGGGCGCATGTTTCCCCAGGCGCTTCAAAGGCATATAATACAGCATTTTTGGCAAACGTTGTGAACGCCCGCAATTCGCTAGAAGCGCGCTCTCCAAAACAGGAACACGGATTTTCCAACGGCCTAAACCGACTTTATTCGGGGTCGGTTTTTTATTATATGTTGATAGAATCATTACTTGACATATATGAATATATATATATATAATATAAACATATTGCCTATCATTGTAAAAATTATCAAATGAAGGGCATAAATTGGAGGGAGACGGAAAAATGTACGGAAAGAAAAAAATCCTGATCTGGCTGATAATGATCACGATTGTAGCAATGATTCCAGTTCTGTCGGCTGATGCATCAAGTAGCGAAATGACAATGACCTTTGAGGAATTCTTGAAGGAAGTTGTGGACAGAAAGGGAAATTTTGACGGGGGGGGGGGTGCTAGTTCGTTGGCAGCCTGACGAAACGAAGCGGAAGATTGATCGCATACAGAGCAATAATGCCCAGTATCAGATTTTCAGCGAGCTTGATGATATTACTCTCTCCAATATCAAATTTGAATATATTCCCGCTGATATCTTTGAACATACGGATGCGTGGGCCGGACCCGGCAACTGGACTAAAGATCAGATCCGTAACGCGGAATTTCAATTTCTCAACACAGGAAATGTGATACTAAAGAACTGTACATTTGAAAAGGTCATCGCCAGTCCTTTTGGGGACCAGCAGAATCGTCCGGGCGACGCAAACCGTAGTCTGACGGTTACGGACTGTACGTTTTCAAATGTTTATAATGCCTATGCGCTCAAGGATATCTATCCCGCAAATGCGCGAATCGAAGACAATCGCTTTGTGAATTGCAGCGGAGCCATATATTTTGAAGGAACCATTTCCAGGGGAATGATCGATGTCTCCGAAAACCAGTTTGACAATAT